>Ga0181570_10000724_pt1 | contig 30384 bp, 5 predicted proteins | sample 101ome_18_FD_148667 | JGI IMG/M metagenome (GOLD analysis project Ga0181570, IMG submission 148667) | Coastal salt marsh microbial communities from the Groves Creek Marsh, Skidaway Island, Georgia - 101406AT metaG (spades assembly) | ecosystem: Environmental > Aquatic > Marine > Intertidal zone...
GGCCGCAGCTGCAGCCGAGCCCAATGCACCATCGGTGGCGCTGGCGGAAGGGCCCACTGACTTCAGTTCAGCGGGCCTTCCCGAAAATCAGGGTCATCGCCGTCCTTGGTGTCGTGGGCTTCGCCGTCTTTGTTGGCACCCTCGGTTTCCGTGAACGAATCCTCCCCGTTGCGATCTTCTTTGCCATCGCCAGAGTCATGGCCTTCGGCCGATGGCGCGTCATCGTCCTCGAGCATGTCCGTCCGTGAGCCTCGGTTCTTGAACAGCTCCTCTACGGTGGAGGCCTCGGGCTTTCGGCGGACCACGGAGCCAGCCTTGCTGCGAGTGGCGCTTCCCGTTGCGAAGAGGATCGTCAACAGGAGGGTGCCCGTCAACACGATGAGCACGAGGAGCCAAACGGGGACCTGGTCAAGCGCCGAGGCACCTTGGGATACCGAGGTGGGTTCCTCGGTATCCTTGCGCTCGCTGTTGTCACCGATGCCGTTGCCGTTGAGGTCTTCCCACTCGGTTGAGTCCAGCGGGAAGGCGTCAGCGCCGTCCTTGTAGCCGTCGTTATCGTCATCTTTGTCAGCGTTGTTACCAATGCCGTCGTCGTCGGTGTCCAACCACTCCGAGCGGTTGAACGGCAGGTCGTCGTCCTGGTCAGCGTAACCGTCGCCATCGTCGTCCATGTCGACCACGTCGCAGGTACCGTCTTCGTCAAAGTCGGCCGGTACATCGGTGCTGTTGGTGGCGTTGGTGTCGCAAATGTACTCGAGCATGTTCGACCAGCCGTCTTCGTCAACGTCGTCGAGGTTGGAAGCCTCGAAAATATCGGGGATGGTGTTGTTGTTGGCGTCGTACTTGAAGCGGGAGTCAAGTGGCCACGGGTCGTTGAGGTCCGCCACACCATCGTTGTCGTCGTCGGGGTCGGCGTTGTCACCAAAGCCGTCGCCGTCGGAGTCCAACCACTCACGAGGGTCGTAAGGGAAGGCGTCCATCACGTCGGTGTAGTTGTCACCGTCATCGTCGTCGTCGAAACGGTCCCCAATACCGTCCATATCGGTGTCGTTCCACTCGCTGCCGTTGTACGGGAAGGCGTCAACGGCGTCGTTGTAACCGTCGTTATCGTCGTCGTCGTCCTCGGCGTCCCCGATGCCGTCCAAATCAAAGTCAAAGCACATCGAGCCGTTGCGAGGATAATCCTCGAGAAGGTCTTCACATCCATCGCCGTCATCGTCGGTGTCGGCGTTGTCGCCCAAGCCGTCGTTGTCGAGGTCGGTGTCTTCCTTCGGGTCAAGCGGGAAGGCATCGTCGGTGTCGTTGGTGCCGTCGTTATCGTCGTCCAGGTCGGCGTTGTTGCCAATACCGTCGTAATCGGTGTCAATGGATTCCGACTGGTCAAGCGGGAACGGGTCGAGCACGTCGATGACACCGTCGTTATCGTCGTCGCTGTCCGCACGGTCGGCCTGACCGTCGCCGTCGCTGTCGAGCAGGACGGTGATGAGCATCGTGACGTTGTGGTGGCCGCCGGAGTTGCTCGCCGTGATGGTGTAGAGGGTGGTGTTGGACGTCACGTTGGCCGTTCCGTACAGCACACCGTTGACAAACATCAATCCCGTAGGGAGAGCCGGGGTGATGCTCCACGAATCGATGGAGGCGTTGCCCGTGGTTGGGAACAAGGTTGGCATGGCCGTGCCGTTGACCAACTCCAATTCACTCACGTCGTAGGCGATGGAGGGGCGAGCCTCGGCCACGCTCAACCAGAGGTCAGCCGTGGACGACTTGCTGCCGGCCATCACCGTGATGGTGTACTTCGTGAGCGACTGCACCTGGGTCGGCGTGCCCGAAATCAATCCGGTCGTGTTGTTGAAGGACAACCCAACGGGCAACGATGGCTGAATCAGCCACATGATGCTGTTGGCGTTGGACACCTGCGGCATCACGGGTTGCATGGGCGTGAACCGGGTGAGGTTCAACCACGTCACAGGATAGGAGATCGACGGTGCGCCTTCGTTGATGCGAATAAAGACCGTCGCCTGAGCACTGCCCTGCGTGTTGTTGGCCCACACCGTGTATTGGGTGACGCTTTGTGCCGCCATGGCGACACCGTAGATGCTCCCGTTGGTGCTCGAGAGCACCAGTCCGGTCGGCAAACTTGGCGAAATGGCGTACGTTGAAGGGTTCCCGCCGCTGTTGACCAGCGTGATGGAGACCGAGTCGTCCACCGTGTAGTTGTTCTGCAACTGGGTGAACTGAATCGAGGGCGACATTTCCTGCACGGTGAGGTTGAAGATGAAGCGGTCCACGCCGCCGTTGTTGGTGGCCCACAACGTGTACGTGGCGTTGGTCACCAAGGAAACCGGCGTACCCGTCAGTTGACCGTAGGCATTGAGCGACAGACCGCTTGGGAGCGACGGTGAAACCGACCAATTGCGTACCGCTCCGCCCATGTTGATGGGGGTAATCGGGGTGATCGCCGAGTTGTACGTGAGGGTGATGTTTTCCATGGGCAAACTCACTTCGGGAGCGTTTTCGTAGACGACGATACGGAGTACCGCTTGTGAGGAGCCACCGCTGTTGTTGGCCCATACCGTGTAGGTGGTCAGGGTCATGTTGGCCGTTGGCGAACCGATGAGCCGACCGTATTGGTCCAAACTCAAACCGGTCGGCAAAGCAGGGCTCACGCTGAAGCTGGCCACCGGACCTCCGGTGGTGTTCGGAGCATGGGTCACTTGTTCGCCGACCGTGAGCGTGGCCGTGGTGTAGGACACCATGGGGCTGGCTTCAAGCACCGTGATGGTCAGTTGGGCCAAGTGGGTGGCGCTTGACGTGACGGCACGAATGGTGAAGTTCGTCTGTGTCATGTTTTGCGACGGTGTGCCGTAGATGGTACCGTTCGCCGAACCAATGCTCAAGCCGTTGGGCAACGAAGGCAGCACGCTCCATGACACCGTACCGCTGAGGTTCGAATTCGCCTCGAGGAACACATAACTCGATCCGCGTTGAGCCGTCACCGAAGTGGCGCTGTACTCGAACGGGGAGACGACCTCCATGCTGAAGGTCACCGAACTCGAACCGCCGCTGTTGTTGGCCCAGACGGTGAAGGATTGGAGCCCCGAGTACGCCGTGGGCGTTCCCGATATTCGTCCGTTTGAGGTCAAGGACAGACCCGCTGGCAGAGCCGGAGAAACCGTCATGGTGGCAATCAGGCCGCCGGTGTTGACGATGTTCAACATGAAACTTTCACGCTTGACCAAGGTGAAGGTGGTCGTGCTGGCATTCAGGTCGATGTCCGGCGCTACTTCGTTCACTTCGATGGACAGTGACCATGTGTGGAGCGCCGAAGCGGTGGTGGCCGTGATGGTGTAGGTGGTGCGAGTGCTGTTGTGCGTCGGCATCCCGTAAACGGTTCCGTTCGCAGTGCCAAACGACAGACCGCTTGGTAGCGATGGGAACACGCTCCATGTGTGAGAGGCGGTCAGGTTCGACGACGGGACCAGTTGGACGGCGCTGATGTTACGTGTCAGCGTGAGGTTCGTGGTGGTGTAAGAATACGCTGAAACCACGCCCAAGATGAGGATCACCGAATCCGAACCACCGGAGTTGTTGACCCAAACGGTGTAGGTGGTGAAGCTACCGAGAGCATTGGGTGTTCCCACGATGCTGCCGTTGTTGGTCAACGAGAGACCCGATGGTAGAGTGGGTGAAACCGCAACGCTGCTGCCTGCACCGCCGTTGTTCACCATCTCGATGGTCACGGCTTCGTTAATCACGAGTCCCAGCGTGGTGGAGGTCGTGTTGAAGCTGATATCGGGGGCAGGTTCGCTGACCGAGATCCGGATGACGGCGCTGTGAACGGCGTTGCCGCTGACGGCTTGAACGGTGTAGTTCGTCAAGGAGACCGTTTGCGTGGCCACACCGTAGATGGTGCCGTTGGTTGAACCGATGGACAAACCGTTGGGCAGGCTGGGGGTCACCGTCCAACTGAGGTTCGCCGTGGTGTTCACCGTTGGGTAAACCAACATGTTCGTGGAACCGCGCTGAAGCGAATAGGTGGTGATGCTGTAGTCAAAGGCCCTCACGACTCGCAACGTGAAGTACATCGTGTCGGTTCCACCTGAGTTCGTGGCGTTGAGGGCGTAGATGGTGTTGTCCAAGAAGCCCGTGGGGGTACCGGTGATGGTCCCGCTTGACGTCAGCAGCAGGCCAGCGGGGAGGCTGGGGGAGATGCTGAACGACGCCACGGGGCCGCCGCTGCTGGTCACCGTCAGGTCTGCTTGTTCCTTCGTGATGAGCGTGACCGAGTTGAAGCCCGAAATGTCGGGGGCTTGCTCGAGCACCGCTAGGGTCAGGGTGGTGGTGTGAACGGCGTTGGCCGTGGTCAACCGAACGGTGTAGGTCGTTTGGCTCAAGTTCTGCGTGGGCGTACCGTAGATGGTGCCGTTGGAAGCGCCAATCGACAAGCCTGAAGGCAGCGATGGCACCACCGACCACGACACGTTCCCGCTGACGTTCACGGTGGGCGGCAAATACACCGAGGTGATGTTGCGTCGCATGGTTGAATCGGTCACGCCGTAGGTGAAGGCCGTCACGATGCTCAGCGAGAGCGTGATGGAATCCGAACCGCCGTCGTTGCTCACGTTCACCGTGTAGGTGGTTGGTTGCTGCACAAAGGCAGGTGTGCCTACGATGGAACCGTTGGACGCCAAACTGAGGCCTTGGGGCAGGGCAGGCCAAATGCTGATGGAGGTGAAGGCACCGCCATCGTTGACCAGTTCGTACAACACCGGCTCGCTCACCACGGCTTGAACCGACGACCCCGACATGTTCCAGGAAATGTCCGGGGCCGCTTCGGTGACGGCGAGTTGCACCGTGAAGGTGTGGGTCGTGGATGCCGTGGTCGCCAGGACCGTGTAGTTTCGCATCGAGGCGCTGGCGGTGGGCACGCCGAAGAGCGTACCGTTGCTGCTACCGATGCTCAGGCCCGCTGGCAGACTGGGCATCACGGACCAAACCGTGCTCGCCGTGAGGTTGTTCACTGGGGCGGCGAACAAGTACGAGGCGTTGCGCTGCAAGCTGTAGGATGTCGTGGCGTAGTTGAACGCCGTCACGACCGCGAAGTTGACCGTGATGTTGTCGCTTCCGCCCTCGTTGCTGGCCGTGATGGTGTAGGTGGTCGCGGTGGACAGCGAGGTGGGCGTGCCTGACAGGGAGCCGTTGGCGGTCAAGGTCATCCCGTTGGGCAGGCTTGGCGAGACCGAAATGCTGGCGATCGGACCGCCGGCGTTGTTGACCAAAATCGTCACGCTTTCGCCACGGGGCAAGTTGTAGGTGGACTGGGAAGCCGAGAGCGTCAAGACCGGACCCGCTTCAATGACCCTGAGATTCATCACGAAGGTGTGGGTGTGGTCGGCGGTTGAGGCTTGAATCGTGAAGTTGGATGCCGTCTGGTTTTGCGATGGAACGCCGGAGATCGTTCCGTTGGTGGAACTCAAGGACAGTCCCGTTGGCAGCGAGGGTGTGATGCTCCACGATGCGGCGGAGCTGAAGTTGACAACCGGCACCTGGAAGACGCTGGTCACGTTTCGTTCCATGACGAGCGAGGTCACTTCGTAGTAGAAGGGCCCAACAATTTCCAGATTGACCACGATGCTATCGGTGCCGCCGCTGTTGCTGGTGGTGATGGTGTAGTTGGTGGGTGTCAGGAAGACCCGAGGCGTTCCCACGATGCTGCCGTTGGAGGTCAAGGACAACCCGTTGGGCAAGCTGGGCGAAATCGAAACACTGCTGATCGGTCCACCGGCGTTCAGGACGACCACTTCATGACCTTCGTTCTTCACCATGGTGATGGTCGTGCTCGTGGAAGAGAGCGACAACGACGGTGCGATTTCAATGATCTCGAGGGCCACGGCGAAGGTGTGGGCGGTGGAGTTGGTGGTCGCACTCACCGTGTAGTTGGTCAACGTCGAATTCACCGTGGGGATGCCGAACAGGGTGCCGTTGGCTGAACCGATGGAAAGACCAGAGGGCAGTGACGGGAACACCGACCAGGACACGTTGCCGGTCAAGTTGGTCGAGGGCAAGAGGTAGAGGGCCGTGGTGTCGCGGCGCAGAGTGTGCGAGGTGTCGCCGTAATAGAAGGCATCAACGAACTCAATCGTGATGGTGGCCGTATCGTTCCCACCGCTGTTGCCCACCGTCACCGTGTAGGACGTGGCGACAGCCGTTGTCGATACGCTTCCAGTAATGCTGCCGTCGTTTTGCAGCGTCAAGCCAGAAGGCAAAGACGGCGAGATGGAGCGGACCGAAATGGGTCCGCCCGTGTTCACAAGCGACAAAGCAAAGTCTTCGCCCACAACATGCTTGATGGACGACACCGTGACGTTCCATGCCACATTCGGCGCCTGCTCAAGGACGGTGATGGACAACGTCGTCTGATGAACAGTGGCGTTGGTCTGCGCTCGTACCGTGAACGTCGTCGTTGAGAGGTTCACCGTCGGCGTGCCGTAAATGGTGCCGTTGGCCGAGCCGATGGTCAAACCAGCGGGCAAGGTGGGGAAGGTGGACCACGAGGCGTTTTGTGTCAAATTCACCGTGGGTTGCAGGTACATCACCGAGGTGTTCTTCCGCAGTTCGTGTTGCGTCGTGCTGTAGGTGAAGGCCGTCACGACCTCAATGGTGATGGTTGCTGTATCGTTGCCCCCCGAGTTGAAGGCCGTGATGGTGTACGTTGTCGAAGACGAGAGCGACGTCGGCGTACCCCGTATGGAACCGCCGCTGTCGATGTAGAGCCCCGATGGCAGAGAAGGCGAAACCGTGGCCGATGCCACCGGCCCACCGATGGACGTCGGTGAAAGGACCACGGGTTCGTTCAGGATGAACGAGCGGCTCGGGGCACCAGCGAAAGCGATCGATGGCGTGATCTCCAAGACTTCGAGGGAGAGGGTCGCTGTATGGATGGTCGACCATGTCTGGGCTCGAATCGTGAAATTCGTGTGCGTCAAATTCTGTGTTGGTGTGCCGTAAATCGTCCCGTTGGATGAACCAATCGAGATACCCGATGGAAGGGCGGGGAAGACGGACCAGGTCACGCTTTCGGTGAGGTTGACCGTCGGCGAGAGCCAAAGCAGGCTTTGGTTGCGGGTCAACACATGGTTGAGATTGCTGTAGTGGAAGGGCGTCCGAACTTCAAACGTCACGGTGATGCTGTCCGAACCACCAGGGTTGGACATGTTCACCGTGTAGGTCATTGGGGCCTGCACGGCACTTGGCGTTCCGTAAATGGTCCCGTTCGTGAGCATGGAGAGACCGGAGGGCAACGCCGGATTCACCGTGATGTTGGTTGGCGCGCCGCCACCGCTTTCGTAGACCAGCCACACCGCTTGATCGACCGAGAGGACGACCGTACCGGTCGTGTTGTAGGTGCCTTGAGGTGCGACGGGCAAGACCGTGATGGTCATGACCGCACTGTGCATCGTGGTGTCACTCCACGCTCGAATCGTGAAGTTGGTCTGGCTGATGGATTCCGTTGGCAAGCCGTAGACGGTACCGTTGCTGCTGCCAATGGCCATGCCTTCGGGCAAAGCAGGGTAGGTCGACCAGCTCAAGTTGCCGGTGTAGTTCACCGTGGGGACGGCAAAGATGGAGTTGGTTTCTTCTCGCAAGGTGAACGTCGTTTGGGAGTACCAAAACGCGCCCACCACGCGGAGGTTGACCGTCGCCGAGGACGTACCGCCCGAGTTGTAGACCGTGACCGTGTAGGTGGTGGTGGCGCTGTAGTTGGTGGGCACACCGCTGATGGAGCCGTCGTTGTTCAGCGAGAGCCCACTTGGAAGCGCAGGCGATACGCTCGCGTTGGCGATGGTGCCACCGACGTTTTCAATGTCCAATCGCTCGACTTCATTGACGATGAAGGTCACCGTACCGCTGACGTTGAAGCGGACAATCGGTGCGGTTTCTGCGATGCTGATGCTCAGCGACGAGGTGTGGGTGTAATTGCCGGACGCGGCCCGAATAATGTACGTCGTTTGCGTGATGTTCTGCGTCGGAACGCCGTAGATGGAGCCGTTTGCAGAGCCGATTGACAAGCCGGATGGCAGGCTTGGATAGGTCGTCCAAGAAAGGCTCCCCGAGAAGTTGACCGTGGGCTGAATCTGCACGTTGGAAACGCCTCGAGTAAACGACCAGTTGGTGGTGGTGTAACTGAAGGCAGTCACCGAACGGAGGGTGATGCTCGCCGTGTCGTTACCGCCTGTGTTTTCTCCGTAAACGGTGTACGTCGTGGCATTGAACAATGTTTGGGGCAACACGTACAGCGAACCGTTATCGAGCAACTGCCAGCCTTGCGGCAGGTTGGGGCTCACGCTGACGCTGGCGAGTGCATCCCCGTCGTTGAGCAACTCGAGGATGACGGGTTCGTACCGAATGACGTCCACCGTTGACGAACCCAACTCGAAATCAAGCGAAGGCGCGACGGCAATGATTTGCATCTTGATGGGGAAGGTGTGGGTGTACGTGGACGACGTCGCCCGAACCGTGAAGGTGGTTCGGGTGGGCAATTGTTCCGAGGGCGTTCCGTAGATCGTTCCGTTGGATGAACCGATGGAAAGACCGGCAGGCAAACTTGGGTTGACGCTCCAATTCAGCGTCCCCGAATAATTCACCGTCGGGGCGTAATTGATGAGGGAAACTTCGTTGTAAAGGGTCACGTTCGTTTGGGTGTAATGGTACGCCGTGCGGGACGATAACGTGATGGTGGCCGTGTCCGTTCCCCCGGAGTTGTTGGCATAGATGGTGTAGGAGGTTGACCCGAAGACATTGAGTGGCCTGCCGACAATGCTGCCGTTGCTGGTGAGGCTCAATCCAGCGGGAAGTGCTGGCGAAACGGAGGTTGAGGCAATGTGTCCGCCCGAGGAGGCGGTGTTGATGCTGATGAGTTCGTTCTTGATGAGGATCTGCGAACCGCTGCTGAAGGCGATAACCGGCGTGGGTTCGTTGACCGTCAGGAACACAATGGACGTGTTTGAACCGACGATGTTTTCCGCCTTGACCGTGAATTGTGTCGTGGTCATGTTGGTCGTGGGCGTGCCGCAGAAGTCACCGGTGGAGGTGTCGAAGGTCATCCCGCTGGGCAGAGAATTGTCGATGCTCCACGTCAGGTTGACCGCTCCTGCCGCTTCATCGGCGCGCCAGCAACCACCGTTCACGCCTCGGGTGAGGACCTTTGAGGTGGGGTTGTAGCTGATGACCGTAGGGTCGTCAAGGACGGCCATGTTCATCACGGTGGAAACGGTACCGGCCGGGCCGGTGGCCGTGAAGGTCACGTTGATGGGCGGCCAGAATTGCGTCGTTGGTGTTCCTGATACGGTACAGTTGGCGGCCACCGACAAACCCGCAGGCAGGTTCGAAGAGGCCGTACAGGATTGGACATCCCCCGACATGAACGTTGGTTTCACCACGTTGAACGTGTCGTTCTCAAAGCCAATTGTGACGTTTTGGTAGGTGAAATTGCCAGGCGCCTCCACGTACCCGAGGCGATAATCGCTTCCAAGCACGAAGGGAACGCTGGCAAACGTCAGCAAGTCGCCAGAACGGCTCCCGGTGAGGGCATGAAGTGCATAGCCGGTGCCGTTGTCGATGAGAAGTCGCAATTCGTTTTGCACCGTTTGGTTGACGCCCATGGCCTCAAGGTCAAACCGGAGCCGAACGGTGGAGTTGGTGGTACCTGCTGCCGTCAACTCTTCCTCAAGCAGATCGTCAAAGGCGATGCCACCGGTTGAAAATCGGTGCGTGGTGGAGTTGACATCAATCACCGTGTCGCCGGAGGGGTAGTCGAGCCACATGCCGGTATCATCGTCGGAGGTCAGCGCTACGTAGGTGCTTTCCGAAACAGGAATCGGGGTTGCTACTTCGACGTTGTTGGTCGAGGGACCGTAATCGGTGCCCACCGTGCGCCAGGTCAGGGCGACGTCGTCTGCGTTTCGCAGATTACCTGCGGCGAACGGGGCGTAACTTGCGGCGCCGGGTTGGTTGTACGTGTTGGCGACTTCATCGTCGGTCATTGAAAGGTGGAAATTACCGGTCAAGTCGGTGACGTATTCGTTGCCTTCCGTGAAGTCGTAGGCGAAAATGGCGTCGTCGTCGACCGGCATGGTGTGCATGCGGTCAACGATTTCATCGGCCGTGAACGCATGAGGGTGCAAGCGTAGGGCACCGATTTGTCCGTCGTAGCGGTCTTCAGAAGCGCTGTCGCACCGGTAATTGTTCTCGCCGATGGAAACAACATCCATGGCACCGGTCCACGAATAACCGTCGTTGAGGTTATTGGTGGTCACATGAACACCGTTCACGTATCCTTTCATCCACCGCGAATTTTGACTGGAAGAGGTCACGTCGATGACCCAGGCCACGTGGTTCCATTCACCGTTTTGAATGACCTCGTTGTTGGACGTGTAATAGGACGAATGGTAGTGGTAATTGTTGGTATTGCGTTGACCTTTGATCAAGGACGGCGAACTGTCATAGAACCCAAAGGAGAGCGAACGGTACCCTTCTGCCCAGTTGTTGTAGCCGTCGGCGGTGGCAAAGCTTCGACAGGATTTCATGGTCAAAATTTGGTTCCAATCGTTTCCGCGCAACGTCTCAGGACGGAACCAGCCTTCGAGCGTGAGTGTCTTCGGGTGGTCTTCGGAGACCTCCTCGATGTATTTTGATGAGCTATCAGAATAGAGTTCAGACCCCCAACTTGATTCCAGGTCAATGACACCCCAGTTGGTTTGATGGTCATGTTGTGGTGCTCCCTCGATGAAGGAAACGGACCCGGATTCGGTGTCCAATGCTAGATGGAAGGTGTCAACATCCGAAACGGTGGCACCTGAAAGAGCGTACGTGGGCGTGACGTCGAGAATGCGGGCTGATGAAGGAGCGATTCCGAAGTCCACCGAGATGTCATCGATGAAAATGTAGTCGTAGTAGTTGGCATAGTAGCGGAAGCGGAATTTCACACCGTCGTACAGCGCATCGGCTGGCACAAGGACGGTGTTGGGTACCATCGTGTTGTACCAAGTTCGCTGCCTTGGGTAATCCGAGATTTCCTGCCACGAACCTTGGCTGTCCAGATATTCAAGGTAGAGCACATCGTTGCTGTCTTGGGAATCCCAACAACGGGTCCATGAATTGTATTTGAATCGGATTTGAGCGAATTCGGCATCGCCCATGTCGTATGCTTCAGACGTCAACGATGGCCCAGCATTGCTCGTACCGTTGCCACTCGCAAGACGGATGGAATAGCCGTGGCGATTGTAGGCATTGCACCAATCGCGAGCGCGACCCGTGCCCCATCGGTAAGCAAGCGTCCAATTTTCCAGACCGGATTCGAAGTCATAGAAGCGGGATGTGCCTTCAAACGGATTGGCCCGCATCGTCGTTGCATCAAAGGTCCACGACGCCATCAAGTCAGGATGGTTCGAGATGGGCGTGATGTCCCATGTGTCGGAAAGAGCTTGGGCGCTGAGCGGAACAGACCAGAGATGAAGCGCATCAATCGCTCCTGAGAAGGTTCGGCTGACATTGCCAGATTCAAGGTGAGTGCCCACGCGTATGACCCCCAAGCCACCCGGGTCGTTTCGGTGGGTCGGTGCCCAACTGTCGACGTATGTGCCGTTGGTGTAGACGTGAAGCGAGGTCTCATCGTACACAACGGCAACGTGAACCCATGCATTTGCTTGCACCATGGTGGCGCTCATTCGATGTTCAACATCACCCCACGCAAGGTCAATGCCTCCGTCACCGTTTGAATCAAGACTCACGCCCAGCGCAAATCCACCTTCTGCGGCGTCCACCGTTGAGAAGACGGTCGGCTCGCTCGAAGTTTGGTTTGAGAAGGGCAGAACGCTGGCTTCGAGGGTGAATTCACCCATCAGGCGGACGTCGAGGATCGGGTCGCTGATGAACCCGGTGCCGTTGATGACGGCGGCTTGCGATGGAGCATCGAGGGCGTACACAGGAGCGCCGTCAGCATACCCTCGGCCAAGACGGCTCCACGTCGTTTCTCCGTAGACCATGGTTTGCCGACGGGTATCAAAGGATTCGTCTTTGACTTCTTTTCCGGCGCCGCCGTCAAAGGTGTAGTACAGCAAGAGACCGGATTCCTCGCCTTTGAGCGTGGTCGTCATGCGGCGAGCGACATCTTCAGCAGAAACGGCGTGGTCCCACACCCTGAATTCATCGATGTCCCCCGCAAAGTTCACCTCGGTTCCATACGCAGCATAACTGCCACCTACCGTGACCCTTGCACTGCCGTCGGTTGAACCGACACTGCCAGAACATTGGCTCGCTTCGAGACTTCCGTCCACAAACACATACAGGCAGTTTCTGTTTTTTGTGAAGGCAACATGGTGCCATAATCCGTCGGCCACGAACAGGTCGGGGTTTGAGCTGGTGCTCCCCGCCGTACCGATGTTGGTCTCGTACACGCCAACGTACCCGTAGGACATCTTGAGTTCCCAGCGTGTGCCTCCGTTGCGGTCTTCGGAGGCGATGAAGGTCAGCGAATCCATGTCCGTCGTCCGAATCCATGCTTCTGATGCATAGTTGACGCCTTGGGTGATTCGAGTAAGCGTCTGAATTTCATCCGATTTTCCGTTGAAGGAGTAGTAGTGTCCAGAACCGGTCGGATCCCGAAGCGGGGCGCTGGTCACGTGCTGGTAGCCGTTGCGAACGAAGGCTGGACTCAGCGAGGAGGTTTCGTCGGGAACGTAGCCGTTGGAGAAGGTTTCAAATCCGTACACCGCCACCAAATCGTTTCCTGTGGTGACCAAGCGATTGTATCCACGATGCATCTCATGGTCCCCGAGGCTTCGGTTCCACCAGCGGAACTCATCGAGCCAGCCGTGGAAGGGTTCGTCGTGCTGTGGGTTGCTCGATTTGTCTTCGCCACCAAGAATCGGGCGCTGACGGTCGTTGATGGTGAGGGGAACGCTGGACCAACTGTTGCTCATCGCACCGCCGTCGGTCAGCATCTTCAGTGTGCCATCGTCAAAGACCACCGAAAGGTGCGTCCATGTGCCTTCATAGGCGGTGTTGGTACTCATCCAGTACGACTTGCATTCGGTTGAACTGGTGCCAAACCCATTCTGCAATTCAACACCGAAGCGGTTGTTGGTTGCATCGAACACGATGGCGTAGCCCTCGCTGGCCGTATCGCAATATTCGCCGTCCAAGTCGGAGTACACCGTGCTGTATTGACCCGATGTTTGGCCGATGGTCGCGTTGGGGAGCACCCACATCTGAACCGTGTGGTCGTCGTGGTCCATGGAGGGGCTGTCGGGCAACTGCACGACACCGTTGCCGGTAAATTCGAGGGCATAACCCTGCCAGTCGGCCTTTCCAGCTGACCGGGGGTCATCGTCAACATCGTCGTTGATGCCGTCGCCGTCCGAATCCAACTCGAACAAGTCCAGCCATCCGTCGCCGTCCGTGTCCCAGGTCTCTTCGCTGTCGAGGAAACCGTCATCGTCGGAATCGTCGTCGTAATAATTCAGCACACCGTCACCGTCGGAGTCAACGCGACAGTAGGACGTGAAGGTCAATCCGTCAATGTATTGCCCCAGGTTCCAATCCCGGCGGGCGTTGTCACCGATGTTCAAGTATGCATATTGCCCATAGGTTGACGGGACTTCCAAAGCACCGCCCGAGTACCGCCAAGCCTCGTTGTTCCCATAGGAATACCCGATGAGTTGACCTTGTTGCTCGCCGACGGCGGTGTGCAACCTCACCGTGAGTTCGTCCCATGTGCCGCTGTGACCGTTGTAGTGGCCAAGGTGGGCGAAGCCCCACACGAGGAGATCACCCGGAGAGGTCGTCACCAAGTAGGAGATGTCGTTCGCACCGTTCCAAGCGTCCCGATGCAGGGACATGTACTGGTCCCCGTCGTAGGCTGGCGGATAGCCGTCGGTGGAGGATTGGGAACCGTTGTGGAATTCCACGTACTGTTGCATCCAAGCCGCACCCGATACGGGGTAGGCGAGTGTGGTGTCTCCCAGACGATTGCTCGTTCCGATGTGATCTGCGGCGTCTTCGAAGGTTCCTTCGTCAACCCAATACAATTCGGTAAGTCCAGCACCAGCGTATTGCTTGTCCTCGGAAGGCGAACCTGTGCCTTGGTCGTTGTAGCACTCTCGGGCGTTGTACACGCCGTCCCCGTCGATGTCCAAATCCTTCCAATCGGTGATGCCGTCGTTATCGTAGTCGTCGTTGGCGCTCAACGGATTCGTGTCAAACCAGTGGATTTCATAGCCGTCCGGCATCCCGTCACCGTCGGAATCTCGGCTGGTGGGGTCCGTGCCCAACGCATCCTCATCCTCATCGAGCAACGTGTCGCCGTCCGAATCGAGATCTCGCAAATCGGGAACACCGTCATGGTCAGAGTCAAAGTCACCCTCGTACAATCCGTCGCCAATGCTGATGTTGTCAATCCAGAAATCGTTTCCATTCGTGTGCGTACTGCCCCCGTTCGTGTAGGCACCCCAAGTGAGGGTGTGCGTTCCGGCTGCGATGGTTTCGGTGTGCCGACCATCCACGCTGCCGCTCCAGCGAGCGGTGTAGCCGGAATTCTGCCAGGCACACTGGTGGAAATCAACGCAGAAGACCAACCAATCGTAGTTGTTTTCGCTGTTGACATAATAATCAAACGAAACATCGGTTTCCTCGTCGAACTCAACCGGCATGGTCACCGAGTTGTAATCGCCATGACCCAACCCACGGAACGACAGGCTGTGCTGGTAATCATCGCCCTCCTCGTAAATGGCGTGCCACTGATCCGTGCGGAAATCGTGGTAGTTGTTGCCGAAATACAACCATTCCCCGTTGGGGCGGAGCCAATTGAATTCATCAGCCATCGGTGTTTCAGGCGTGCTGTCAAAATCCAAATCCCAACCGTATTCATCGCTGTTGAGAATGCCGTCGCCGTCAACGTCGTCGTCGTAAGCATCGGTGATTCCGTCACCGTCCAAATCGCTGATGCACGAGGCGATGGCGATGACGTTGTCGAGGTAATTTCCTTCGCCACTCGAAAACGCCGAGACGTAATCAAAAATGAAGTAATCGTCGTTTTCCCCCTCCACGATGAGCGAGCCGCGGAACGTGGTCCAATCGACATCGGTGTTGACAAGGGTCCCAATCACGTCGTAATTTGGAGAATAGGTCGCAGAGGACCCCCAACGGACTTGTGTTTTGTCTGCTGTTGTCGGGTGGCTTCCGAGGAAATCGGCGCTCCATGTGACGAGGTCCCCCGGATTGGTGGTGACTTCCGTCCAAAGTTCAGGAAAGCTCGGTGAAGACAGCGATGCAACATGGTATCCTTCCGTGGCGTTATCAGGCCAACGGGCGTTGTTTTGAAGCACAGCATTTGAAGTGTTGAAAATTTCAAGATTTGAAGCGGTTTCGAGGCTCCAATCGTGAACCCATACCTCGCCGTGTGACTGCCAAGAATTTGAACTCGAGCCCCCATAAATGCCGGGATATTCAAAGCCACCGTTCTGGACCCAATCGGCTGAATTCCCATAGCACTGGTAGGGGTCAGGGACGCCGTCGCCGTTTCGGTCAAGATCGTACCAGTCGGGAATCAGGTCACCGTCAGCGTCGTCGGGGCCCAGCGGGTCGGTGTCAAAGTAATTCACCTCGTGACCGTCCCACGCTTGGTCGCCGTCGCTGTCGACGTTGGTTCGGTTCGTGCCTTCAGCAAGTTCATCTGCGTCCAACAGACCATCGCCATCGCTATCGAGGTCAACGATGTCAAGAAGGCCGTCGTCATCGGTGTCGGCATAGCGGAAGGAGTGAATCAAGACATCGTCGATCATGATGTTGGAATAGGTATTGTCCCGTCCCGTTGGGAAATCAAAATACAATTGCGTGTTGGCGTGAATGGCCTCTGCAGGGAGTTCAACCGTGAAGGTGTAGCCATGGTTGTACGGATTGAGCGTGTTGGTGGAGGCATCGTTCCGAATGAGGTAGCCGGGTGGGCGGTAGTCGGCATCGTAGGCAACGCTGTCGGCAGCGTTCCGCATCCATTGAACGGGCATGGGCGGTGCATCGGCACCGGTTGCGAGTGTACCGTCAAATCTAGTCCATCGGAGTTCCATGTATTCATGCTCATCCACGGGGTCTCGGCACTGAGAATCCACGGTGACCCAGAAGTTGAGGGTTGCGGCCCCTAAACCGGTGAGATTGAGAACTGGAGAACGGAGATGACCCGCACCGCTGGCCCAGAAAAGGGAACCATCGTACCCCGTCGTGGTGTTGTCGCAATGGGCGTGATTGCCCCAATATGTCGTACCTCCGGTGTTGCTGCGTGACCAACCATCCCAACCCACACCGGTCCCTGCATCGTTGACGAAATCGTACTCGATGGTGTCGCTGAGGCCAGAGAGCAAGTCGGGAACGACGACCGGGTTGATTTCGACGCTGTTGTTGTACCCGTCGCCGTCAATGTCCTGGTCGATGGTGTCGCGAATGCCGTCGCCGTCGAGGTCACGCATGCAGGTACGGTTCAGTTGGACCATGTCCACCCAGTTGCCAGCACCTGTGGCAGGCTCAATCGGGTCAAGCACGAATTGTTTCGCATCAATTGGAGCAACGACGATGCCGGATTGCAACCCCCACGTCGGAGAGGTGGTTCGAAGGTTGGCGATCTCAACGGCGTTGGTCGGGACGCCGTACGATACGCTGATGTCGCCCGATGCGTTGTCAAGCATCAGTGAGAGTTCGGTGTATTCGGAGGTGATTCGGGCGCGGTGGTACATGGACCAGCGAATCAAATCGTTCTCCCAAAAGGGCATGTCCTGCCAGACCACCGTGTCCCCAAAGAGTTCAACCTCAAGGTGTTGACCACCGTGGGGTGGAGAATTGCCGTGGAAAATTTCCACCTTCGATGCCGCGCCGTAACTCGACTCCCAAACAGCCTCTCCCTCGTTAACATACGAGTCCTCGTACGGGAATTCAAAGGAAGGGTCGTACACTTCGTTGCGCGAACCTGGGCCGTAGCAGACGTCGTTGTCGGGTACGCCGTCGTTGTCGTCATCCTCATCAAGCCAGTCCGAGACGTTGTCGTTGTCAAAATCCTCAAACACGTTCACGTCCGCAAGGTCGCTGTAGACCAAGATCTCCAACCAGTCCTCAAGACCGTCTCCGTCCGTGTCGGCCACCGTGGGGTCGCTCCCTGCGAGGCGTTCGGCTGAGTCGTTGGCGAGGTCATTATCGCTGTCCAAGTCCCACAAGTCGGGCATCCCGTCACCGTCGCTGTCCCGAGGCAAGGTGCCGCTGCCAAATTCCACCGAGTTGTTCACGCCGTCGCCGTCAATATCATCGTCAAGGGTGTCGCGGACACCATCCCCGTCGAAATCACGGAAACACTGCACGATGAGTTCAACGTCATCCACATAATTGACCCCGGTGACGCCGTTGGGCGCATTGGACCGGATACCGATTCGGGAAGTGGCCTGTTCCAGGAAACCGTCCCCGCTCATGACGGACCATGCCGAAGTGGAGCCGAGGTGGGTGTCAAGGACGTACATGCTCGAACTGGTGTTGCCCACCACCATACCGATTTGCTCGGCGGCTTGTTGCGTTCCAGTAGCGCGGTGCGTGACGTTGTACGAAAGGTAATCACCGGGCCACAACGTTCGATTTTGCCACACGACTTGGTTGCCGCCGTTGATGTTGAGGCGGAGGTATTGGTCGCCTTCAGCCGCTGCCACGCTGGAATTGTTGCCAGACATGACGGTGAACCCGCTGGTGGCGTCCGTTTGCCAACCCGCCATGGCGCTGTTGTTGACCGTCGTGCTCGCCACCGAGGTGTTGTCGAACACGCCGGGAGACTCGAAGCCCAAGTTGGAAATGGCTCGGTCGGTGGCGACCCCGCACGTCATCCAATCAGGTATACCGTCGCCGTTGTCATCGTCGTCAAACCAGTCGTACACGCCGTCGTTGTCGCTGTCGTCGGCTGTGGCGGGGTCGGTGCCGGTGGTCTGAACTTCGCGCCCGTCGCTCATGCCGTCGTTGTCGGAATCGGTGTCGTTGGGGTCGGTACCGAACACGTTGAGTTCGTACATATCGGGGACACCATCACCGTCGGAATCGGCGTTGATACGTGGGCAGGAAGCCATGTCTTGCCCTTTGCCGTCATCAGATGGTGTGCCGGCGACCACAGCCGCCGAGAGTGAAGCCGAAACCGACCCCATTCGGATGATTCGTGCACCGTTGCTGGCGAGCACGGTGCCGTTGGCCAGTTCGAGCACACCGTCGGCTTTCTGAGCGTTGCTGTTGACCACCCAACTCGTGGCGTAATCGTTGGAAATTCGGTACCATGAATCATCAACGCCCGTCACGATGACCGAGCCGTTCGATTCCCCGTACAGGTCGCCCAATTCGCCCAGTCCCGAGGGGAGCGTGGCGAGCTGAGAGGTGGTTCCCGAGGTCAGGTTGATGGTCCGAAGGGTGCCGTTGTTGGTCGCTAGGAGTTCGCCCGTGGCGTTGAAGCCGAGACGTTGGACATCGCCCACGAGGTCGGTGGTCACGACCGTGGTGGCGCCGCCCGTTTGGTTCCAAGCATACAGAACCGATTCGCTGAGCCAATACACGCGGCCGTCCTCAAAGGAACGGGCGAGGGTGCTGCTGTCGTTGTAGCGAACCGTGGTGAGGTTGGTAAGCGTGTAATCGGTCCAATCCAACAAGGCCAGTTGCAGGTGGCTGCCGTTGGATCGAGAGAGGAACGCCGCATCGCAGTTGTAGAGGTTGGCGTCGAGGTAGTCGGCACGGCCCATGGTGGTCGGGCACGAACCGTTGGCGGCGTCGGGGCACTCGAACGAGGTCAGCCAACCATCGTTATCGTCATCGGTGTCGTTGTAGTTGGGCAAGCCGTCACCGTCGGTGTCATCGTTGGTGTAATCCCCGTCTCCGTTGATGTCCTCCATGTAGTCGGGGATGCCATCGTCGTCGAAGTCGGTGATGTTGGCGGCCAAATCGACGGCGTCAAAGGTGTAGTCGTTGGTGCTGCCCACCGCTGAATTGGCGTCACTGCCGTCGGCGATCACGCCGGCCACGTCGTGAAGGTCACCAAGGCTCCAACCGGGTTGAACCAGCATCGGATAAACGGCCGTCTGAAGCACCATGAGGGCCGAGAGGAACAGAACTTTGCTCGTCATGCGCGAGGCAGCATGTGCACTCATGTGACGGGCGCCGTGTGCGCGGATTTTAGCTATTGTGTTGACATGTAACCTTGACGAAGTTTCGACAGAGGTCGTCGCCTTCATCTTTGTTTTTCATCGTGCACTGAAGGCCTCGTGTTTCGAGGCAAAAAGCCGCACATGACAAGGCCAAAAGGGGACAGTGGACGCTGGGGAGTCGCCCCTGCTTCAGAACATCAGGAAATCCTTGTTGCACTGGCAGCTCTTCTTCGTGCGAATCGTTTCGAGACTGCTCTTACGCTAATATCAGAAGAAATCAGGAACCAGAAGCCACCGGACATGTCATGATTCCCATTTCTTCCATGGATCTGTTGACTGGGCGCGCAAAAACCAGTTATCGCTGCCTGAAGGGTACTTGATCCATTCAAATCCATCATTGGGATTGATTTCTCCCTTGACCTCGTTTGGTGGAGCCATGTCCTCAACTATGGTTTGAGGATTTTCGCTCTCCATCGCAAGTTTTTCGTTAAGCAAGTCATTTCGGTCATCGATTGCTATGGTCGTAACCAAACCAAAGTAAGCGTCGTTGTTGGCAATATGAGCAAGGTCATCTACGCTGCTGGACAAAATGTCCTTGATGAGAACACTGATTTTCTCCCGCGTGGTTTTCTTGAGTTCGTTGTTGGTGTATCTTGCCGTGAGGTCAGCCTTGAACTCACGTAATTCTTCAGCCAACGCCTGTGGTTCAAGGTAAAACGCTTGAACGAGTGATTGCAAATAACTCAACTCGTTCTCTTCTTCTTTTGATAATTTTGTGTTGTTGCGGAACACCTGAACCCATCGGAATGCATCAGGAAGGATGGCTGCAGCAGCATTTGTTTGCAGGAAGGTAAAGACCGCCAGTAAGATAGCACCCCAACCAACCGTCCGGGCTATTTCATTCTGCGAGAGGCCCTCCTTTATGGAATCGGAATCATCTCCCATGGTTTCAAGTTCACATCCCAGTGAGTCAATTTGCATTCCCTCCGGTGTGTATGGACACTGGTCCAATTCATCAGATATACCGTCATTGTCGCTGTCCATCTCTGACTCTTCGAACTCAAACATGTTGGGAATGCCATCGCCATCGTCATCTGGACATCCATAATAGCCATTGGCAGTTGAATTCCCGGCTATTTCAGGGCAATAATCAGCCATGACGGCTCCAAAAACAAATTCACCAATCTGGTACTTTTGTCGCGTCTCATTCCAGGTTGCGTTGCCCCAGTTGTCGCCGTAGCCGTCTCCATCAATATCTGACCATTGGGTGGCGATGTTGATGAAAGCATCCTGTTCGTCAGGGACTTGATCACCATCGCCGTCGGGCATCGGATCGTATTGGTAAACAAGGTCAATCTCGGTTGAAGATTTTGAATCAGTGACCTTGACGTATACCGTGGTGAATCCTTGAACACCTTCATCGAGGAGGGTGCTAAGATTGAGATGCACTTCAAAGGCTCCTGGCTCGATGAGGGTAACTGCTTGGTAGGTTCCAAGGCCAGCCATGCTTTGTTTTGCCAATGCAGAGGCATCAAGGAGCGAGGCATTGAGAGCAAACTCAAAGGTCACATCCCCCGATTGTGTATTGTTGAATAAGGACCCAGAGATGCTCACCGAGCGCTCCTCCAATTTGGAAGAATCAGGGTTAATTTGCCACTCAGATTCCTGGTAGGGATACACCTCGATGGATTGTGAATTCAATTCGACACCGTATGCATCCCAACGGGGAACGATGCTGATCCCCACGGGTTGCGTGTCCGTCATGACCGAGGGAGCGCATAACTCCAGAGTGATCACAGGCCCTTGCTGGCGATGCACATGCGACCAAGGCCCTCTGAATTCGGTATTATTCTCCCCCATACTTCGTAAATCGAAGGTCCAATCGTTATCATCATGAATGAAACGGCCATCAACGGCTCCATCCAACCGAAGGCTGAGTTCCCCCGCGCCGTACTTCTTGGTCAAGCCCAAGGACACGAAACGACATTCATCGGGTAAGAAATAGGGGTCGAAGGAACTGATGTTGTACACCACATGATTGGCAAGTTGAGGAATGACCTCAATTGAGATCTCAAAGCTCGAAACATTGACCGGGTTGATGTACGCCGAGGCAACATCAACCACCATTGTGTACGTGCCAGGGAGCGTGTGATTGTTGACGTGGATGTTGATGGCCCGGTTAACTTGCTCACCGGGGCCAAGATACTCAAGCATCGGGGCCGTGATATCAAACATGGATGAGAAAGCTGGTGTAGAGGATGACCAACTGATGAGAGCGGTCTCAATCACATTTGATTCGCTCCGTATATTCAATGGAATGCTCGCTTGACCACCTTGCACGGTGGAGGCGCTCGGGTTGGTGGAATATGCACTGATTGAAGAGTTCACGATCAGACTTAAACCCAAAACAAGCGTTTGGTTGATGTGGGTAAAATCAACCATCTCCACACCAAAGGCCAGCTCAAATTGCGTAGAGGCAGTGGCGGTATAGATTGTTGGCGCCGTCAACGTCATGTCAAGGTAAACCGTGGACCCGGCTTCCACCAACAGTTCGCTGTTGTTCGCAACCAAACTGCCGTTGACTCGATGTTGCACAATGAGATTCCAAGAGGGGGGTGCAGATGGATATTGGAAGCGAATGCGTTCATCGGTCAATGATGTGGTCCCGTAGGCGTTCGTATCCAGAACGAGGCTAAGCGTGAGAGCGTCACCAGGGTAAAAAACCTGAGGGGAATCCGGCTCTTCTTCAAACGCGAAATTGAGTCCTTTTTCAACAAAAATCACATGGCATACCGATGAAAGATTTCCGAGGCTCATGCCCTCACAATCGAAACGATCATCCCATGCGAGGAAAGATACGGCCGGCCGAATGGCGAGGGCAATACGAGAATCCAACGTGAGTTTTTCAGAGGTCCAGTTGGTCACCTGATGGACGAGAGGCGGCAGCGAAACAGTGGTGTTGTTTGGGTCAAATTTCACATAGAACAGTTGGGAACCTGAAGCGTTGGCCCCTTTCCAAACGATGTGCGCATCACCATTTGGAGAATGTGCAAGCGCATGCGTACCACCACTCGGTGTCCAAGATTGATTGCTGACAATGCGTGGTGCTGAAATCAACCGGGAACCGTTGAAAAGCAGGCCTTCGGGGACGCCGTCAGAGCGGCTGGTGTTTATGTCAACAACGGCATATTGCAACTGTCGGGTGGTTGAACCCGTGCTGATGTTGGTGTTGGATTGCAACCAAGAGAGATGAATCCGATGTTGGCTGTCGATGACGGCTTGCGGGTGTAATTCATCCGAAATATGGTACTGCGGATTTTGTGAAATTCCTGAGGCATTGGTCAGGCTTGACGTTTGAACCCTAACGAAACCACCTAGATTCTCGAGGTATTGTCCACCCGAAATAGAGTGCCCGCTCTGTCCGTTGGCCCAGGTTGGGTCGTTGTTCATCATCCCATAGGGGTCGACTGTCTTCATCATCACGTCTCGAGGAGCATTCGAATTGTACATCCACCATAATGATTCAATGATTAATCCCCACTGGGAGCTTTGCGAAGTCGGGAATTCGTAAGCATAGCCGCCCGCATCTGTGTTGGCCAACATGTTGCCCGGGCAGTTTCGGGCCTGGGTTGAAACAATGCCATTGGGGCATTGCACGAGGTCCATGAAGTGGGATTGAATGTTGCCGGCGCCACCGTAGCCTTGGCCGTAAAAACCGTATGGAATCACGCCTGAGAGGATGCAGTTGTCATGGGCTTCCTGAATGGAGGCTTTGTCGTCTGCCTGCTGGGAAGGGTCGCCATCCTTTGGACCCTCATCAGAAACTGGAAGGACAATTTTCGTCGCATTGGGGTTCCAGCGGTGGTCGTCAGCCGTCGGGGGGTTGCCGGGAATGTTGCCCGAGGCGTCTCGCCAAGAAAGACAGGCCCAATTGGTACCAGGACCCCAGTCTTCGCCGGAATAACCACTGTAGGTGTTGCCGTTGTAAACGGTGCCCGGAAGTTTGCGAATGCCGCCGGAGTCGTCTCCTTGGGTTTGACCCAGAGGGGTGGAGCGAGGGCCAGTGTTTTGGTTATGACCCTGGCAATTACCGCTGCTAGCGGGACTTGGAAGGGTATCCCCCAAACCGTAAATTGTTTCGTAAATTGTAATATTGTGTTCGTTAAACATCGGTTTTATGCCTTGGATGTAACCTCCGGAGGCGAAGTTTCCACCGTATACCACGGTGCAGATGTCAGCCCACTCTGAGTACATGGAACCGGAGGTGTCCATCACGAACACCATTTCCATTCCGTAGTCTCGAGTCGGTTCCTGCCACAAAACGGTTGGGACATCCGAAGAGGAAAGAACGACTTGCGGGCCCGAACTTTCCAACGGACTCACTGCAATGATACTGTCATCAACGAGAATTTCGAGCGACCGGTTTGCAATGTTTGGATTCAACAATTTGTAGTAAACATTTGAGGTCCCCATCATTTGAACGAGATCGTCGTATCGGTCTTCCCAGACCAAATGCAGATTATCAACCGAATCCACGGCAAAATGAGGTGAGCCACGATTTTGGCTCCTCCTCACGATGACGGTGTCGTTGATAACAGAGAGGGATTCATCTGTCGAATTCTGTCCTGAGAAAGGTGCAGTGGCGTAGGCATCCAACGCCGTATACATGATGGAATGTTGCCCAGCGTGGTCAGCCCAAATGATGTGGGCGATGTCGGATTGATCGATTTGGATGACAGGTTGTTTGGTCTTATGCAAACCGCTGTCGGTTACCTGCGTTTGGCCAATCAGCGTCGCCCCCGATGGATCGGAAAGTGTGTAGAAGAGATGCCCGTTTTCATGCACAGCAACCGAATGAAGATTCCCCGTTGAATCGGCAGCGATTGAAACTTGGGTAAAGTTGGCATGTTGTGAATGGTGCAGCAAGGCGGGTGCAGTTGAGTTGTACTGTGTTGCCGACACGGCGAGGCTCGAAGGAATGAATGACACAATGAACAAGGAAACAATGACCATCGCCTTGAAAGATGTCATTAAGTCTTCTAGGGCTCAATCATATTTAGTCGTTTCAAACCAACGAACGAGAAAATCCATTGAATCAATACCTCAATCAATTCTTGAATTGAATCCCGAAAAAAATAATCGGCAGACTGCAAGTAATTTTACATGGACGCTGGGGAGTCGCCCATGCGTGCAACTGCCACTCAATTCTGGATGCGATCGCTTCGCTCATAGAGGCACAGCGGCCTGATTTGGCGATGGTTCTGATCGAGCAGGAACTCAATCCTCAAACTTGACCCTCAGTATGGACTCCATCTCTATCCATGTTCTGCGCATTGAGTGCATTCAACGACCTTCCCAGTACAGGGATAGAAAGAAAAAACACGACGTTCAATGGAGGATGTATCTCATAGCGAATTTCTCGCTTCGACGCCATACGCCCCGACCAAGCGGTCAAGGTAAATCGCTAAGATGACAATCGCCAAACCAGCTTCAAAACCGGCCCCGGGATTGATCCGGTTGATGGCTCGCATGATCTCGTTACCGAGCCCTTCTGCACCTATGAGGGCAGCGATGACGACCATAGAAAGGCTGAGCATGATCATTTGATTAATGCCCACAAAAATTGTTTTTCGCGCCATCGGAATTTCAATCTTTACCAGACGTTCAAACCATCCTGCACCGAAAGCTCGCCCGGCTTCAACCAGTTCTTTGTCAACGCTTTTGATGCCGTGCGTAGTCAAGCGAACCAACGGAGGAACGGCAAAAATCACCGTGGCAAGTGTTGCTGATACGATGCCGGTGGAGAACAGGACGATGGCAGGAATGAGATAAACAAAGGCGGGCATGGTTTGCATCAAATCCAAGCAGGGTCGAATGATGAGGTCAGCCCATCGGTTATATGCTGCGAAAACGCCGAGCGGCAACCCGATCATGAGGCTCACGATGCTTGCACCGATGATGAGCGCCAATGACTCCATGGTGGCTTCCCACAGTTCCATGTTGTCAATGAGCATCAAACCGAATGCGCTGAAGGCGGCAAGGCCGTACGAACGAACGTCCTTTGAGGCCTCACGCCACCCGATTTGTTTCACGACTCGCACACGTGTCAGCCCTGAAATTACCGCTCCACCTACCATCAACACAAACACGCGTACTTGGTCGGCCAAGAGAAACTCTTCCAACCCGTCAATGACTTCGGGCTCAGAGCGTGGTTGGTTATCACCTTCAAGAATCAAGGTCAAGTTTTCTTTAATGGCTTGGGTTTGGTCACGAAAATTTTCCTGAACCCAATCAACAAAGGTTGTCACGTTCTCCTCAATATCAATTTCATCGGCTCCGAGGTCAATTCCCGAATCGCGTTTGTCGTGAACGACATCACCAGTCCCTGGACCCGATTCTTCGTCGATCTGGCCGTCGTTATCGTCGTCCCGCCCGTCTTGGTCACCGTCCTCGTTGAACAATCCGTCACCGTCATCGTCGTCATGAACAGAAAATGGCGTGGTCGGCACAGTGGCCGGCGCGAAAAGAACGATTAGCATAAAAGCGGCCACAACGAGTTTCGGAGCCGCCTTTTTCCATTGCACATCGGTTAATTTCCCACCCAGCATTCGCCATGTAGGATACTCACTCTTCTTCATCGATTGTCACCCCTTGATGATAGACAACGAGCAGATCCTCACCTGTGACCGTTCCAACCGGTTCACCCTTGGTGTTCAAGACAAATACAGGTGCTGAATTCAATAAAAACAGAGCCAGTAAATCTTCCACCGACGTGGTCCGTTTGACCACCCGTTGAGTTTGAACCTTGACAGGTGAAAACGATGCACTTTCAAGACCTTCGTCGGTTGGCTTCTGCCATATGGAACTCGCGAAACGCCCGTCTTCGTCAACACAGGCCAAGAAATCCGTCCCGAGGGCCACCAGGCGTTCCATCACCTCGTTCTTGGGCTCGGCGTGGTTGCATGTACCGAGAAGCGGTTGCATCACATCGCGGGCCTTCAGTGCTTTTGCTCGGTTCAAATCACGGGCAAACTGAGCAACGTATTCGTTTTCAGGCCGCAAAGCGATGTCGGCTGGCGTGCCAATTTGCATGATGTTTCCTCCAGATTCATCCGGTGTTGAGAGGATGGCTATCCGATCGCCCATTCGTAAAGCTTCATCCAAATCGTGTGTAACGAGGAGGATGGTGAGTCCAAGACGCTCCTGAATCTCGATGATCTCGTCCTGAAGTGAGGTTCGTATCAACGGGTCAAGTGCGCTGAACGGTTCGTCCATCAACAACAAATCAGGTTCGTTCACCAACGCACGAGCAAGGCCAACACGTTGCTTCATCCCGCCGGACAATTCGTGAGGGAAGGCATCGACTCGATCACCCAAGCCGACCACTTCCAACATGGCCCGAGACCTTTCGTAGCGCTCACTGCGAGACATGCCTTGAACCTCCAATCCAAACGCCACGTTTTCGAGAACGGTTCGATGTGGGAGCAAGCCGAAGTGCTGAAACACCATGCTGATACGTTCTCGACGGATGCTTCGCAATTGGCGATTGTCCATTGGGACAACATCTTCACCGTAGAACTCAATGGAACCTTCAGTCGGTCGGATTAATCGATTGACGCAGCGTAGAAGCGTTGATTTACCACAGCCAGAAAGTCCCATCAAAACAAAAATTTCGCCTTGATGGACGTCGAAGTCAATTCCACGAAGGGCAATGTTCACGCCGAATTCGGCTTCAACCTCAGAGCGATCGCCCCCTAAGTTCACTTCATGAAGGGCTTCGTTGCACGCTTGAACAAAGGCCCGCTTGCGCCAACTGAACTTGCGTCGGGGTCCGAAGGCCTTCGAAACGCCTCGGAGTCGCAGAACAACATTGCCCTCTGAAGGTTCATTCGACGACGACATAGCCATCGTCTTGAAGAGCACACATAGCCTGATCGCCAGTCCATGTGGCGTACATGGCGTGAGGTGCCCACGTCATCACAACAATGTGCTCTCCATTCTGCACGGCACTGTCATATGCAGACAGCATGGCAGCAGTTGAAGAGGCTGTCACGGTCCACCCGTCAAGGTCGTACCCACCATTTTCAACCATGGCTTCAGCGGTTTGTTGCATGCCGGCACCGGCTTCAATACCGGTGATGGTGCTGTCGAGTTCGTCAGCAAAGTCTGCCAGTTGGCTTAATTTCGTGAGGCCAGCGTCACAGGTGTACTGCGGGACGGCCAGGGAGAGGAACGCGGCACCGTTCTCCAAGTTCTGTCCGATGATCTGAAGGTCGTCAGCGTGAGGGCCATAGGTGGCGTCCTGTGCGGGCAACCATGCACCAAAGTAGACGTGGTAGTCGCCGTTGGCCAATCCGGTGTAAATAGCGGCTGGGTCAAGACCTTCGTTGAGGTTGATCGTATAGCCAGCTTCTTCAAGCACGAGTTGTGCAAGGTACGACCGGAACATTTCGCCCGACCAAGCGGGAACACCGAATTCAAGTTCTTCAACACCCATAGCATTTCCTTCCATGACAAATCCGTCGTCTTCGAGGGCACACATGGCTTGCTCGCCTTCCCATGTAGCGTACATGGCGTGGGGCGCCCAGGTCATCACAACGATGTGTTCGTTATTTGTCACGGCACTGTCGTAGGCGGACAGCATGGCTGCCGTGGATGATGCAGAGACGGTCCAACCGTCGAGGCCGTATCCACCGTTTTCCACAAGGGACTCCGCCGTTTGCTGCATACCCGCACCGGCTTCGATACCGGTGATGGTGCTGTCGAGTTCGTCGGCGAAATCTGTCAGTTGGCTCAATTTCGTGAGACCTGCGTCGCAGGTGTATTGAGGGACGGCGAGCGCAAGGAATGCGGACCCGTTCTCAAGGTTTTGGCCGATGATGTGCAAATCGTCAGCATTCGGGCCGTAGGTCGCTGCTTGAGCGGGGAGCCACGAACCAAAGTAAACGTGGTAGTCGCCGTTGGCGATGCCTGTATAAATGGCGGCTGGGTCGAGCCCCTCGTTGAGGTTGACTGTGTAATTACTGTCTTCGAGGACCATTTGAGCGAGATGTGAGCGAAACATTTCACCCGACCAGGCTGGTACGCCGAATTCAAGTATCTCCGTGCCCAAGTCGAGGGTCTCGCATCCCTCAACCCATTCACCAACGAGCGCCGAATTGTTTTCGTCATCGTAAAAGGCCTGTGCTGCGGCCATGGTCGCTTCACCCTCGCCGTCGTAATCCTGAGCAAACAACAGCGCAGCGTTCTCAAGGGCGCCGGACAGCTGGTATTGCTCGAGGAAGCAAGCAGCGCGAGGAGCATCGTTTGCGAAGGTGGAAGAAACCACCGTGTTCACCGTGGTTGGTGAGGCCGGGTCATCGTAGAGATAGCCCATTGACTCAGCAGGACAGGCGTCCATCCACGATGCGATGAGATCAGCGTTAGCTTCATCGTCAAAGAAGGCCGATGCAGCAGCCATGGTCGCTTCACCCTCTCCGTCGTAATCCTGGGCAAAGAGCAAAGCAGCGTTTTCAAGTTCGCCGGTGAGTTGGAATTGCTCCAACAGACAAGCAGCGAGTGGAGCAACCTCTTCAAATCCTGCGGGAACCACCGTGTTCACCGTGGTTGGTGAGGCCGGGTCGTCATAGAGGTAGGCGGTCGTTTCGTTTCCGGCGTTCGTATCATCATTCGTGTTCTCATTCTCACTGGTCGCATCGTCACCAAGGCACCCTGCAAGGGTCCCCGTCAACAACAGAGCAATGAGAACAAAAGTAGTCAATTTTGTAGGCTTCAATTTCATTTTGTTCTCTTTTTTAGTGATTGTATCATATCTCCGTTGATTCCAATGCCATCGGGGACTATACTTAATTATATTCACGAAAAAGTCAAAAAAAAGATTCTTAGGGATTTCTTCATATCGGGCAACCTACAACACGAAGACTTGTGAGTCTCATCAGAGATGGGTTTGAACTCGAGATCTGCAGTCTTGGGACTGCAAGCGATTTTACATGGACGCTGGGGGATTTGAACCCCCGGCCTTCTGGTTGCAAACCAGACGCTCTTCCAACTGAGCTAAGCGCCCTTGTAAGCCGAGCGGTGAGCCGCTCCCTTTTGAGCCTTCACCTCTACAGGCCAGCGTTCACCCTCACAACGGGGATGCGCACGCCTCAAAGGCAGTCAATGGTCGCATCTCGGTCCGGCCCAACCCCAACGCTCGTGCAGGGGACGCCAACCAAGGCTTCGAGTTTTGCAATGTAGTGCTGCGCCGCCGCAGGAAGGACCGAGATACCCTTCCCCGACTCGTTGGCGTGAACCGCCATGGCCAGCCATTCCGACAGGGAGAGGGCGGGGAAACCGGGCATCGAGATGTAAATCGGTTTGCAACGGGCCAAAGCAGAAGCCGTGGAAGGCAATTCGGTGATTTCCTTGCCGTCCAATTCGTAGGCGACGCAAATTTTCAACTCGTCAAGACCTCCCAAGACGTCCAATTTCGTGAGGGCGAGCCCCGTGAAGCCGTTGATGCGCTGAGCGTGACGCATGACCACGGCATCGAACCAACCGCAGCGACGCGGCCGTCCCGTGGTGGTTCCGAATTCGTGACCGACCTTACCCATGTGTTGGCCCGCTTCGTCGTCAAGTTCGGTCGGCATGGCGCCGTTGCCGACCCGCGTGATGTAGGCCTTGGTGATGCCGATCACGTCCTCGACGTGGCCGGGATGAATGCCTGCACCGTGGGTGGCGTTGCCTCTGGACGTCACCGAAGAGGTGACGAACGGGAACGTGCCCTGGTCAATGTCCAACAAACACCCCTGAGCACCCTCAAGAATGACGTGTTCGCCAAGTTTCAGGGCGTTGTCCAACATCAGACCCGTGTTGCCGATGGACGTGGCGTAAGTTGCATGGATCCAAGCGATGTCCGCTGCCAGCCCTTCCTCGGTGATGCGCTCGGAGGACCCCGCTGCCTCGAGGGAAGCGTTCATCCGTGCTGCGGTAGAAGCGGTCCACCCAGCATCGCCGAGCACCTCGACAACGTCACCAAACCGAAGGCCCACGCGGTTGATTTTGTCGGCATAGGTTGGGCCAATGCCCCTCCCCGTGGTCCCGATTTTGGTGTCCAAACTGTCCATGAAGCGGTGGTAGGGGAGGATGATGTGGGCGCGCTCGCTGATGAAGAGGCGCTCCCCACGGGGATCCTCACCCG
>Ga0181570_10000725_pt1 | contig 30369 bp, 44 predicted proteins | sample 101ome_18_FD_148667 | JGI IMG/M metagenome (GOLD analysis project Ga0181570, IMG submission 148667) | Coastal salt marsh microbial communities from the Groves Creek Marsh, Skidaway Island, Georgia - 101406AT metaG (spades assembly) | ecosystem: Environmental > Aquatic > Marine > Intertidal zone...
ACATATTCGTTGTGCTACAGATTTAGATGACTTTAAAAGAATGAGTAATTTAGATCTTATGTGGGCAGGCGAAATGGAACTACCTAAGTACAAACGATTTATGTTGATCGGCAGGAAACATGTTTAAATTTAGCGAATTAGAAAATATACATTTAGAAATTACTAATCGTTGTCAAGCAAGTTGTCCAATGTGCAGTAGAAATTATCACGGTGGTTTAGAAAATCCTTTAATTAAAAATAAAGATTGGACACTTTGTGATTTTCAAGAAATATTAAATCAAGAAGTGTTAAATCAATTACAAGGATTTTATTTTTGTGGAAACTTTGGCGATCCTATTATTAATGATGAATTAATTGAAATGGTAGAATATGCCGCCGCAGTTAACCCTAATTTAAATATTCGTATACATACAAACGGCAGCGCAAGAAACACAATGTGGTGGGAACGTCTTGCAAAAGCATTGCCTAAAACACATAATGTTATTTTTGCAATAGATGGTTTAGAAGATACACATAGTTTATATCGTATAGGAACAAACTATAACAAAATTTTACAAAACGCAAAAGCATTTATAGACGCTGGCGGAACAGCAGAATGGTGCTTTATAAAATTTAAACATAATGAACATCAAGTAGACGCTGCACGTATAAAAGCTGAAGAACTTGGATTTAGTTTGTTTGTTGAAAAAAACAGTAGTAGATTTATAGGCGAACCTAAGTTTGCAGTATACGATAAAAATGGAGATACTACACACTATTTAGAACCGCCTAGTAGTAGTGAACTGCCGTATATTACAGAAGAAATGATAGCCAATTATAAAGATGTACTAAGCAATGCAGAAATAGATTGTTATGTAAAACACACTAAAGAAATTTATATTGATGCATATAAAAAAGTATTTCCGTGTTGCTTTTTAGCAAGCACACCTTATAATTACGCAAAAACAAATGACATTACAGCACCTGTAAGAAATGATATGAATTTACAATATATAGACTTAATTGAAAACTTGGGCAATAACTATGCACTAGAAGTAGATGTAAAAGATATTGTAGAGTCCACTGCTTGGCAAACCGTTTGGAACGACTACTGGGGTAAAAATAAACTAATTACTTGTGCAAGAACATGCGGCAAATTAAAAGAATTGCCAAAACCAAAAGATCAATTTATTAACGTAGTAGGACTAAACAATGAGTAAATGGTGGTATAAACCAGAAAACGAGCAACTAGGAAAGTATCAAAGAGAACTAGAAAGTGTCTCTGGTACACCTACTTTTTGTGTCCTACCTTGGATACACTTTGCTACAAGACCTAACGGTGATATGAGATTATGCTGTAGTGCAAACGCTAGTGGCGCAGGTAATGATCATGAAGTAGGCCTTGTTAAAATGGAACACGGTAAGCCTGCAAACTTTGGTCGTGAAACGCCTATGGAAGCATGGAATAACGAATACATGAAAAGCGTAAGACGTACAATGCTTGCCGGCGAAATACCTGCAAGTTGTCGTAAATGCTTTGAAGAAGAAAAAGTAGGTGTTGTAAGTAAACGTATTTGGGAAAGCGGAACTTGGCATCGAGATGAAGATGGCGTAGATATTCCAGAACTTATTCGCCAAACAAAAGAAGATGGTACAGTACCGGAAGAGTTAGTATATTTAGATTTACGTTTAGGGCATACTTGTAATATTAAATGTGTTATGTGTAGTCCGCACGATAGTAGTAAATGGGTTAAAGACTGGCAACAACTTATACCTGTATTGCAAGACAATAATGTCAAACAACAAATGCAATGGGATAAGAGTGAGTTTAATAACAAATGGCACGAAAAAGATACATTTTGGGAAGAGATGTATAGACAAATACCTAATCTAAAGCAAGTGTATTTTGCCGGCGGCGAACCTTTGATGATCAAAGAACACAAGCAGTTTATTGAGGAAATTGTACGTCAAGGATATCAAGATAAAATTTTACTTCGTTATAACTCAAACGGATTGTTAGTAGATGAAGATTTAATTAAACTATGGAGCAAGTTTAAAAAAGTTAAATTTGCAGTAAGCATGGATGCATGTCATGAACGTGATGAATACATTCGCTATCCAACTGACTTTGAAACTGTAGAACGTACATTACATTTACTTGATAATACTCCAGATAATATACAAACAAGTTTAGCAACAGCAATACAGATATTCAATGTAAAACATTTGCCAGACTTTATGAAGTGGAAAGTTGAAAGCGGATTTAAAAAGTTGAATTCGGGTAATGTTCCAGGTGGTGTGCAGATGGGCGGAGGTTTAGTTAATATGCACTTATTGTATATTCCTACGTTTTTGAGCATTCAAATTCTACCTAAAGAAGATAAGCAAGAAGTTGAAGAACGTTTTATGGACTTTAAAGATTGGCTGTGGAAAAACTATAGGCAAGACGATGACTATTGGAAAGTTAATCCGTACGGTTGGAAACGTTGGGAAGCAGTATTAAAGCACATGAACTCACAAGACAATAGTCATTTATTGTCAGGCTTCAAAGAGTATACAAACAAACTAGATGCAATCCGAGGAGTTAATGCAAAACAAGTATTTCCTGAATTGGCGCATCTATTATGATTACACGAATTGAAAACAATCAAGACAAAGAACTCGTTCGCATAGAATATATGCCAGGAAACTTATGTAACCATAAGTGTTATTATTGTTTTCCAGGAAGTAACGAAGGAAATATAGCTTGGCCAGATGTTGAGCTAGTTAAAACGAATTTATCACACCTACTAAAGTGTTACGAAAGCAATGGCAAGACTAAAAGTAATTTGTATATTGTCGGCGGCGAGCCTACACTATGGAAAGGGCTCGAAGAACTTTGTCAGTACCTAAAAGATAATCATGATATTATTATTGAGATTAGCACAAATGGAACACGTAAAATTGATTGGTGGAAAAAGAATGCTAAAAACTTTGATCATGTAGAAGTAAGTGTACATAGAGAATTTGCAAATGTAGATCATTTAATTGATGTTTGTGATACACTTTATGATGAAGGTGTGTTTGTTAATGCTGATGCACTTATAGATCCTCAAGCATATGACGAATGTTTAGGTATAGTAGAAAAGTTAAAAACTAGCAAATATGATTGGCCAATTATTGCTAAGATAGTTCACTTTGATGGTACACATAGATACACTGAAGATCAGTTAGAATACTTTACAGAAACTATTAAACGATATCCAACTCTAGAATGGTTTGAATCTACTACACGCAAACCTCTAAGAGAAGTTACAATATATAATGACGAAGAAGTTATTAAAGTTAATAACGACAATTATCTAATTACAAACGGATTAAACAAATTTAAAGGTTGGAAATGCAATCTAGGTGTTGACTTTATTAAAATATTTCCAGATGGTAGAATTACTGGTAATTGCCAACAAAAATTATTTGGTAACTTGTATGCTCCTAATTTTACAGAATCTTACAATCCTGTTATAAAGCCTTTAATTTGTAATAGAGAACTATGTGTCTGTAGTGAAGAAACGGTTATCGAAAAATATGCAATTTAATACACTTGAGCCAGTAGATAATAATTACTTCTCGATAGAGTGGGAAACTACTCTAAAGTGTAACCTTGACTGTTCTTATTGCGGAGATGGCCATGATAATAGTTTACCACATCCTAGTGTAACAGATAGTTTAGACACGCTTGATTTTATATTTGATTACACAAATGTACAGTTGTCAAAAAAGCCCGAACATCTACAACATGCAAATTTAAATATATTTGGCGGAGAAAGTTTTTATCATCCACAAATAGTTCAAATACTAAAATACGCACAGCATAAGAAAACGCAAGTTCCTTGGAGTATGAGTATTAGTACAATTACTAATGCAGTTGTTAAACCTAAACTATGGGCTAGAATAATAGATAATGTAGATTACTTTACTATAAGTTTCCATGCAGAAAGTACACTTGCACAACAAGAGCAAGTTAGACAAAACATATTATATTTAAAAACTCATGACAAGCCCTTACATGTAAGTGTAATGATGCATCCTAAGCATTGGGATACTTGTATAGACATGGTTAACTGGTGCAAAGAAAACGATATAAAATATAATGCAAGACAAATTGACCATGATATATTTGATACACGTTTTAACTATAATAAAGAACAGAGTATATACCTAACAGGCAAAGCACCTAACACACTACAAAAGATAGGCGGATTAATTGCAAAAGGTATTGACTTATCGTCTAGTGGTCGAGCATGTTGCGGCAATCTAACAATGTGTACTAATAATTGTGCATCTACAAATTATGTAGAAGGCAATAAATTTAAAGGTTGGCATTGTAGTGTAGATAAATTCTTTTTGTACATAAGACAAAACACCGGTGAAGTATATACAAATAAAGATTGTAAAATGAACTGGGATGGAAATGTAGGTCCTATTGGTAATTTAAATAATACAAAAGAAATAATGAGCAGACTTACTAGCGGCACTGATACTATAGTATGTAAAAAATCTAGTTGTTGGTGTGGACTGTGTGCGCCTAAAGCAAAGCACAAAGAAGACTACGATAAAATAATATTGAAATATGTTAAATAGATTAATTAAACAACAGCTAGGACCAAGTATGTGTACTGCTAAGTGGACTAACAGTACAATACACTTAGGCATTGGTCGAACACACAGTTGCCATCATCCTCATCCTCATGAAATACCGCTGTCAGAAATTAATGTAGATTCTTCTGCATTACATAACACACAACATAAAAAACAAGTTAGGAAACAAATGCTAGAAGGTGTTTGTCCAAGTGAATGTAACTATTGTTGGAACATAGAAAACGCTGGTGGCATAGGCGATCGTGTGTTAATGTCACGCAAAGATGGATTGCGTGAATACTTAAAAATTAAAAACACATCTTGGGATAGTAACTACGACCCAACGTATTTAGAAATTAGTTTTAGTAATGTTTGCAATTTTGCTTGTGCATACTGCGGACCAGAATACAGTAGTAAATGGCATAGCGAGATAAAACAAAAAAGTTATCCTAACAATTATAACGGAATACATGTAGAGCAAATACCAGATCGAGAACAGAATCCGTATATAGATGCTTTTTGGAAATACTTCCCTACAGTTTATAAAAATCTAAGAGTGTTGCGTATTACGGGTGGTGAACCTTTTATGAGTAGACACACCGAAGATTTAATTAATTTTATAAAATACAATCCTAACAAAAAACTTACTCTTATTATCAACAGCAACTTAGGTGTTCCTGCTGTGCTATTTGACAAGCATATACAGTTATTAAAAACTATAAAGGAATGTGTTAAAAAGATAGAAATAGCAACTAGTGGCGAAGGATATAAAGAAAAAGCCGAATATGTTAGAGATGGATTAGTATACGATTATTGGAGAAATAATTGTGATATTGTAGCACAACATTTTTATCTAAACATAATGTGCGCATATAATATTTTTAGTGTTACTAGTTTTGAACACTTTTTATCAGACATTAAAAATATTAAAAATGTAAAAGTTAGTATTAGTGCTGTAAGAGATCCTAGTTTTATGAGTGCTTCAGTTATGCCCTCTGGATGGATAAACAATATGTACGAACAACTAGAGTTTATTAAAAAACATTTTTCTCACGAAACACAAGAACGATTCAAACAAGTAATAGCTCATGCTTCTGTTAAAACAAATAAAACAGCAGAACTAGTTTCTTTTATAAAAGAGTACGACAAAAGAAGAAATAAAAACTTTGCAGAAGTATTTCCTGAGTACAAATTTATAATTCAACAGTTGTAATACGATTCCAAATTTGTTTAAAGTTATCAAAGTTTTGAGCTTTAGGAATACACATACCGCACCCACATCTTGCATTAGGACATATGATAGGCTTACTAACATTTGTTTCGTTGAGCATTTTACGAGTATTGTTTAAATTACCTATTGGACCAACTGTTCCGTCTTTACGTGCCTGACATGTTTGATGATGATATACATTACCAGTTTCTTGATCAATGTGTAAAAAGAACCAGTCAATCATACAATGCCAGCCTTGGAATTTATTTTCAACAAGTTTTACAGGTTGCCAAGTATCTTCAACTAATCCTTCTAAGCAACGTCCGCCACAACATTTACGTCCTACTTCTGTGCCCTGTGTTGGACGTTGTGCTTTGTCTTTAATACCAACTTCGTTCCAAAACCATTCTTGTTGTTCTTCTGTGTATTCGTGACTTGTTCTGCGTAATACACCATCTGTATCAGTAAACCAACCTGCTTTTGCAACAGTGCCGTCACCAATTGGAACTGGATTATATTTTACATTGTGTTCTTTTAAAAATGCACACACTTCTTTTGCTTCGTCAAAGTAATCACAATGTAACATAACATTTACTTGCAACCAAATATCGTGTTCTTTAACTTTGAGTATATTGTGTAATACACGGTCTTTTAATTTTTTGTCTGCTTCTGCATGCCAACTAATAGTAATACCGTCTATGTATGTAGAAATTTTATCTATATCTTTTTCAGGCCATGTACCGTTGGTTGTTAGTCCTACATTATAACCCTCATGTTCTTTGATGTATTTTACAATTTCCCAAAACTGTGGGTTAACAGTAGGCTCTCCACCTGTAAAGTCTATATTGACATGTTGAGGATCTTTTTTAAATGCATTATATTTTCTAGTCCAGTCTTGTATAAAATTAAATGTATTTTTCATAGAATCTAGACTTGCATGTGGGCTAGAATTATTGTGCCTACTTGCTTCGCAGTATGTACAGTCATAGTTACAGCGTCTACCTAAATCCCATGTAACCATCATAGGTTCTGGATTAGTTAAATTAATGGCACTTGTTTTAATCATTCTTTTACCTTTGTTAAAGGAATATCGGCGGCACAGGTACAAAACTTTCTTGTGCAAATAATAGGCTCTTCTGGTATTTCAAAACTGCCGTTGTAAATATTACCTAAGCTCCCGCCCACTCTACACGTAGCTCGATGCACTTCTCCGTCCCAGTTGATCATTAGGCTTTCAATGCCAGCATTACATTTCCAACCTTCAAACTGATTTCTATTATGTTTGATAATATCGTTAGCATGAATTAGTTCTTCATCGTCGACTACACAATTTTCTTTTGCAGTTGCTTTTTGATCTAGTATCCATTGTAAGTCTTTTGCTTCGTATCGCATGTCATCAAACCAATCGTGTTTTTCAGTCCAACGTATACGTCTTACTACATAAGGTATATTATGACCGTCAAAAAGAATAGCTGCCCGTTTTACTTTATCCATATGTTCATGGTGTGCCATTAGATTAACTTGAAATGGTATTCCTCTTTCTGCTTCATTCAGCTGCGAAAAGTATAGAACATTATTAGTAGAACGCTCCCAAGAGTCGTTATCAAAATGTAAACTAAAAACATAATGACTTACCGGAAGTCTTGCATATAGTTTATGCGGCAATGTTCCGTTAGTTGTTATGTTTATCCATCCAAGTCTTTGAGCTGCATGATCTATAATTTCAATAATACTAGGATGCACACACGGCTCGCCACCTGTAAAACTTAGTCTAATAGGCTTGTCTAGTTCTGCTAGTGCATCTATAGTGTCTAGCATTACTTTAACATTAGTGTGCGGACTAAAGTTATCGTGAATAAAATCAGGGCAATAGCCGCAATCTAAATTACATCGTTTGCCAATATTCCATTCTACTTTAATTGAATCCTGATGCGGCCAACGGCTTGTGACACTATACATAAGAAGCAAACTCCGGATTTGTATCTAAAAAGTTCTGTCCTCTAGTTTTGTCTAATCTACGATTAAATTCTATGCAGTCTTGCCAATGGCTGTCGTGCATACATTTTGCCTCTAAAAAGTTAATATTATCTTGTATCTGTTGTAGTGTTACAGTTTTTAGCAATTCGTGTTGTTGTACTAGCGGATAGTCTAGTACCTTTGTTTTCATTTGTTCTAAACGTTCTATTACTTGTTTCTTTAACTCTGGTGGTAGTACTTGTGCAGATAATGACATAGGATAGTTTACACGATGCGAATAAAATACAATGCCCATAGTGTTAATAAAATAATCAATAACTTTATCAATCTGCATAATGTTATTTGCTTGTACAGTAAACGCACCTACTACTCTGCTTACATTAGGAAATGATTTGAATACTTTGATGTTTTCTTCAATTTCACTAAACTTGCCATTGCCTCTAATGTATTCATAGACATCGTGTATACCGTCTATGCTTACGTTTACAGCGATCGATTTAAACTTAGGCCAATAGTCGTGTATAGTGCGTCCGCCTTTTATACCTAGCGTAGTGCCGTTTGTAGCGTACTTTAGTTCTATGTTTTCACCGTACTCTGCAAGTTTATCTAATATTTTGTAATGGTAAGGATCCATTAGCGGTTCACCGCCAGCAAACTCTACCCTACGGAAGTGCGGCAATAGTTTTTCAAAACTTGTCCACCAATTATTGCTATTATCAAACGGACCAATATACTGCCCAGGTTTGTCAACCAATTTCTCTACAGTAGGAATAAGATAATTGTTTTCTTTTTTATAAAATTCTGTAACTTGATCCCAATCTTTCCAACTTGTGCTATCCAAAGGATTACACATACGACACTTCAAATTACACAAATTATTGAGCTTGATTTCCATTGTAGGAAGTTCAAAAGGCATGCTGTAATCGTCGTCTAAAGCGTCTAATGCATCAGGGTATAAGTTGACCCTAGCTTCAGGTATTACCCCTGCTGTATGACGCTGTCGTAAGCTCTGTACCCCCTGATCTTCGAGGTCAAAGCACGGTTTACATACATCTGGACGCTCGTCATTTAGTACTTGACGGCGTACTTCACGCATAGCATCACCATTCCAAACTTCTTCTAAACTCTCGTTTTGAATCCAGCCAATAGGTTGGCTACGGCAACAAACTTTAATTGCACCATCTTCTCGTGTTGCTAATCCAGTAAATGGATGCATACAAAATGTACAACTATTCGACTTTGCCAAGAGCCCATTCCCTTTCTAAACACCAAAAGCATTCTCCGCATATTGGAACAGGATCACCTGGTGTATATGTTTTATAATTCAAATCTTCAAATTCTCCTTCGCAACTACGAGTAATATCTAATAAATCTAGAATATCGTGTTTGTAATATTGTTTGATAATCCAGTCTTTCTTAGTATACACGAAAGGGTGACAAATGTCAATACCGTCGTGAATAAAATGTGGCTCAATATGTCCTTCATCTCGTTCTTTTACTCTACCTTCAAATTCAATATCTGGATTTAAATTTACACCGCCGTATAATGCATTTAACTTATATTTGTGTGCAATATACTCATTGTGCGAACGTAATATAATTCTATTACCCGGCTTCATTTTTCCGTATTCATCTTTTATAAGATATTCAGTTGGCTCTTCTAGTTCTGGCGGGACTAAGTTTTTATGATGATAAAAGTAGTTGTCAAAGTTTTCTTTAAACCAGTTGACAACATTTTCAGAAACATGTTCAGCCCAAGGACGAGTCTTCCACATTCTAATTTGTGTATTGAAATGTATATCGGCATTAGTCTGTGAACATATTAAATATGCAAGTAGCGCACTATCAGCACCACCGCTGAGGCTAATACCTATTTTATCCCAAGCGGGGTTCAAGTATAGTTCCATAAAACTATTTACTCGGTAAATATGTGTATGTTAGTTGAAACTGAATATAGAGTCGATAAAGAAGATATTGATGCTGTTGATCTTACTACTGTAGATGGTATGAAGACTAGTTTAAACACACCTACAGGTAATTTCTTTTACGATCCTTGGGAAATAAAAGACGAATATAAAAATACTCCGTGGGAAACACTGCTAAGTTCATTATCATTTCCTATTGGAGAAGCTAGAGTAATTTGTTTAGAAAGCAAAGAGTGTTATACACAGCATACAGATATTGATGATCGATATCATTTAAATATTTTTGGTGACGAAGGCTATCTAATAGATTTAAAACATCTAGATATGTATAAAACTATTTGTGACGGCAAATGGTATGAAATGGATGCAGGTAGACCTCATACCGCAGCAAACTTTGGTCAGTATAAGCGTATACAATTAGTAGTAAGAAAATTATTACAGCGTGTAGAGCTAAAAAATCCGTTAGAAATAAAAGTTATACCTGCTGGAAACAATCCAAGATATACATTTGACAATACACTAAGTCCTTGGTTAAACCGATTATTTAAAGAAGGAACGGCTGCTGATTTCGAAAAAACTGATTCCGGCATTACATTTAAAATAGAAAATAAATTGCTGACAGAATTAGAAGAACACTTGCCTGCAGATTTTGATGTTATTATTTGTAGATAGCTTTTGCAGCATCCATCACGTCATCACTAAAGTTATTTCTAAAACTATCAAAACATAAGCCTTGTAGCATATTTAAATCTTGAGATTTATTAACATCTATACCCATTTTTTCCATTGCAGGTATTAATACACTTTGTCTATCTTCGCTTATATGACTCATAACATCCATTGGTGTTAGGCCTTCGTCCTTAGAATCGTATGTAAAGAAATAGTTTATACTTTTTAGTTTTCCATCAACTACAAAATAACTGCTAGGATGCATACTGTATTTGTAAATACCTAAGTCCTTATGTGCTTGTATAATTTCAAGCATCTGCTCTTTCCAATCAGGTAATACACTAGAATAATCGTTTCCAGTACATCCTGCTCTTTCCCACATATCAGGCCCATCTATTTCTAAATAAATTTTCTTCCATTCGTAGTCAATCGAATAAACAGGAACATGTTGCGGATAGTGTTTAGTCATTAGTTTTAAAAATTTTATTTCTCGTTCAAACTTTTCATCCATTAGTGTAGGATCAACTACTTGATTTTGTCCCCTATGATAATCTGTATCATTATGATACCATTGACAAAAAATTTGTTTGTTGTCGCTAATAAGACTTGTGTAAATTAGATTGTTTCGACAAAGTCCTTTGCCTGGAACATTATTGTAATAGTAATTCATCTGAACGTTTTCCTGGTTCGTAGTGCATTACATTAGTGTGTTCTATTAAATGCTGCACTGCTTCTATTTCTTCTTTATCGTATAATATTGTTGTAAATGGGTATACATTGTACTGTAATATTGTACTAGTGTGTAATATTGTACCAGTACTTAGTGTATTAAATAGCTTTTTAGGCTCTTTAATGATATCAACTTCAATGTATTCTTTGTCCATATCTTTGAACATTTGCCAGTTTTTAAATATTAGTTCTTGAGTATTTTTATTAAATTGTTCTGCATCTTTAACATCTACTTCAGACTCTGGCTCTGTTTTTAAATTGTTTCTTTTGCAGTAATCTAGTGCAAACTCTGTATAATTAGTACCGTCCCAATTTTCATACAAGTACTTTTTAAATTCTAAATTATTTTTGTTTATATCATAAAAGATTATTTTATTTGCACGATTATGATATGCAGTTATTTCTGCTAAAAATCCTGTAGCAGGAACAGCAACAGTATGAGTATCGTGATCTACAATAGTAGGATCCCAACTCCAAATGTTTACAGAATTATACTTTCTATAATCTAGTACAGCGTTCATATATAACTCTTGCGATTCGTCTAGGCCAGGCACAAGTGTAAATGATTTATGTGCTTGTTCAAATTTTTCTGTAGACTTTTTAGGATATACATAACTTCTTACTGGAATACCTTCTTGCACAAATCTACTAGTACCTCCGTATCTCCAACTGTGGTCAAAATTCCTAACTCTAAATCCTTCTTTTAAAGATTTTAAAATTATCTTTGAACCCCATCCTGCTGTTTGCTCTGCAACATCCTTATCAAGAAAAACTTCTACAGGAGCATAATCACCATGCATACTTTTCTTAGTTCTAGTTACTTTATGGTCAGTAATAACTCCTGGTTCAAAATCAATACCGTCTACTAGTTTAGATCTTATAATAAAAAATTGTTCGTGTAAATAAGGCAGTTCATCAGTTTCGTGCTGTAACAAATTTCCTAGTACACCAAAGTCGTCTGTGATTGTGTTTAACTTTTTCCAAAAGTAATCTCTATCTACAATTACATTTCCTGCACCTATTACAACTAACAAATCCGCAGTGTCTTTGTAGTCTTGTATATCTGTATAGTCGTTTACCTCGTATACATGACAGTTGCCTACATTTGCAAGGTTAACAAATGTACGAGTAACTTCTAGCAGTTTGTTGTTTAGCCATTCGCTTTTAGAAAAGCTCGGTACTATAATGAAAGCTACCTTTTGCATTTTGTTCCTCAAGTGATTCTTTTATTAGTTTTAAATAGTTTTGTGTACTATCGTAATGATGTATAATTAAATGATATCTATCTTCTTGTGTAGGATTTACTACACTATGTTCGTAACTTAGGTTCATAGCATAGACATCACCTGGCTGAAACTCTAGTGTTTCTCCGTCATTCCACTTCCATACACAACCTTTAGGATTTGTAATAGCAATGTTTATTGCACCTAGTACACTGTGTTCTGTATCGGTATGTGGCTCAATTATTCCGCCTGCTTCTAACAGCATAAAACGTGTTCTACCGTAACTGCTGCTAGGAAATACATCTTTTAACCAAGAAGTAGTTACAGGACATAGTTCTGAAATTTCAGTCCATTTCATATCTGGCGCAGCATCTCTTGCATCTTTATAGTTATAAACGTTCCATGCATATGGTTCAGTACTTGAACGACCTACTATAGGTAAACTAGCCCAACCTTTTGTGTCATATGTAGATCTATATTCTACAAACTTTTGTTTTAGGTTTACAACTTCTTGATACGCTTCTTTGTAGGGGAAGGTTAAATTTAACTTGAGATACTTTAAATCGCTTACTAGATATTCACGTCCTTCAAACATAAAATTATTTATAGATAAGTATTTGTATGATTAAAGGAATTGGCGGTAAACCCTATATAGACTTAGATCCTTACTTAGATGTAGAAGGATTTAAAAACTTGCACCCTGAAATATGCAAAGGTTTTGCACAAGCAAGGGAATATGCAAAAGAAGGAACATGGATGTCACCGGGTTTTAAATTTGATGACATGAGTTATATTTTAAACTGGAAGCCAATATATAAAGCATTTGCAGAATACCAAGCACTTCCAGATAATGATCCTATTAAAGTACACGGACAAGAAATATTTCCACAAGACTTTAAAGATTATAAACAGCGTAATTTGTTTACAAGATATTTAAAAGGTACATTAGGTGCAAACGATCCTTACATTTATTATTTCCTTTGGAATGAAGGCGATTGGGATCAAAGAAATGCAGAACGTGAACGCACTGAAGAACAAAAATATTTTCCGGGTGTTGTAAAATGGATTGAAAATTTAGTAGAGGAAGATATAATAGATCGTATCGGCCGTGTTATATTTTTCCATTGTGAACACGATGGTCATGCTTTTGAACACAGAGACTTAGACGGTAAGAATGGTAATGAGCAAGGATATAGTGCGCACAAAAACGAGTTTATACATATACGCTATCGTACAAAAAGAGGATTCTATATATGGGATCCAGAAACACAAAATAAGCATTATATAAATTCAAATGCTGCATTTTGGAATGACGAAGATTGGCACGGTGGTGAACATTCTAAAGAACAAGAATATGGTTTACGTATTGATTGTACATTTACTCCAGAGTTTCGTAAAGTATTAGGTATTGATAACTTAGAGCATTATTGATGCAGTATGTTGGAAACTATATAAACATTATCCCTAACGGTCTTGTTGATTACTTATTAAACAATAAAGGTCAACCACGCCCTAATAACTTATCTAAAAAAACATTAGACGAATATGACAAGTATTCGCACGGTGAAAAAGTTGGTTACGATTTGACAGCAACGTATTGGCATATTTTTGAATCGCAAGATGTGCCTATGAGTATTGTACCTTCTTGGACACAAGGAAAAACACATTGGTGGATCACTAAGATGGTACCAGGTGATATCATGCCAATGCACGAAGATCCTCCAACATTAGATTGTAATTGTAAGCGTTATTGGATGCCCTTACAAGACTATGAGCCCGGTCATGTGTTTATTATTAAAGACGAACTTGTTACTAACTATAAAGCAGGAGATGTTTTTGTATACGATTTAGCACAAGATAATCACGGTGCTGCTAATATAGGCTTTACAACTAGATTTGTTTTACAAGTAACTGAGTTTATTTAATCCCATCTAACTTCAAAATCGCTAATATAACTTTTTGCGTTTATAGCGTATTCAACAACATCTAACAGTTGTTCTGCACTAGTAAATGGTTCTTGGCTTCTAATATTCTTATACAATATATTACCAAATTTAATTAATATTGTTTGCGGCATAACGTAATCGTTAGCCCAGCCTTGTAAGTGTAAGTGCTTATACTCGTCGTGTGTTTTGTGTAATAATAGTTTTTCTGCTTTATATCCTGTACGCTCTCTTGAACGATCAAAGTATGTAAAGTTACTGCGTTCAAGCGTAGTTTGCATTTCTATTTCAGATATAAGACTACCAAAGTTAATTATTTTCTTTGGAGTAGTAGGTTTCATGTTATTCCAAGTATTCCATGCTAGTGCTAAAAAGTCACTTTGTAATGTTCCTAGATTTGCTACATTAAAAAATAAGTCTGCATCTTTTAACAATTCAACTAACTTATCTGCATCATCTGGTAATGTATATCCGTGTGTTCTATCAACAGGAACCCAATCGAGATCTAGATTCTCCATAAGAATTTGTCCTGTTTCTGAACTACCGCCTGTTATTACTGCTCTCATATTATCCCCAAATGTTAAACAGATACTTAGGCACTAGTCCAGCGTTTGCACCAGCATGCCAACTCTTACGATCAGGCCACTTCCATACTGCACCTTGTGGCTGTTTATACAAACAAGTTTCGCCTACTATAATAGTGTGTCCATCTTCTGGACCACTTACATGACAGTGGTAACGTTCTAGTTCCTTGCCTGCATTTAATGTTGCTTCATCGTCTGTGATGTCCCAGTGCCACGGCGCAACGTCACCCGGTAGTACTCGACTGATCCATGCGTTAGTGTATTCAGTCATTCCTACATATTCCATAAATTTAAAAATTATTTCTTCATCAAAATTAGTACCTGGCAAAAACATATCCCATGCAGCATTACCACCTTCTGACTTTTGTTTATATCCTGCATCTCTTAGTGGTCCTACTACTTCTTCAACACCTGGAACATCGTGTCCTACATCGTGTCTAGGGCCTATATATGCGGCTGCTTGTGTTTCAATATCTTTTATTAGAGCATTCCAATCTATAGTATTACATATGCCAATGTACTCAGCCATTTAAAAACTCCTCCGGCCAAAATTCTTTTTCGTATTCTAATGTTTTTTGATAAGTTGCTTTTACATCTAGCATTCCGTCTTTAAAAATAAATCGATTACTGTCGTTAATAATATTTTCAATTAAATTATAAGGTATTTGTTCATCGGTAGTAGTACAAGCATATGCATCCATAACTTGTACTTTGTTGTTTACTACAAAGAATGTCCATGGATAAGAATTAATTTTATATATACCGTTTTGTACTAGATCTGTTAGTATTTCTTTTACTTGTTCTTTATAATCTAAAGGAGCAGTACCATGCTCTAGAGCATGATTTAAACTTTCTCCCCATGTAAACACTATTTCATAATTATTAAAATCTATATGTATTATTTGGGGAGCATACTCTTTATCTTTAATTAAATCTAAACCATGCAGTTCACGCTCAAACCAAAACTGATCTGAGAATTGCATATAAAATCTTTTTTCATCGTAAAATCCGTTATATACTGCATTGGCTGGGCCAAGTATACCGTTTTTGTATTTTTGAAATATTTTTCTAGTCATAAAAAAAGCACCTATAAAATACTTATCTATAGGTGCTTTAGTTTTGCTGTATTATGATTAGTGGAGATCTACCCACTGTGTTCCGTCGTAGCCTTGGAACTGTGGTACACCTGTACTATCGTCTCTTTGATTGAATATTATCATACCTGCTTCTGGTACTGTAATGCCTGCATCTCTAGCCGCATCGTTTGCATATGTTGTCATTTTCATTGCAGACGTTGCACTTGCTACACCTTTAGCATTAACTTCAAATTGCGGAACAATGTTTCCTTGCCAGTTTTCTGCAAGAACTACAAATTTACCTGGTAAGTCTGCTGAACCTGTTTTTGCATCAATTTGTGCTGCTAAACCAACTTTTGGATTTACTGCATTGCCTTCTTGGCCGGTCATAACAAAGCCGCCAATAAAGTCACCAACTTGTACATCTGCTGCCTGATCTTCGTTTAGTCCTCTTGAACCATTTAGAACTACTAGTGCAGAAGTAAAGATATCACCTTCTAGTCCATATGCTGTCATATTAACAGTTGATGCTCTAAAGTCAATTGTTTGAAGACCATTATCTGGACTTATAATTTGTTGTCCGTCAAGTTTTAGTCCGCCTCTAGTAGTAAACGTACCGCTAACTGCGTCAACTAGTTGTGTAGTACTGTCGTCCATAAAGACAGAACCCATTAGATCAGCTGTTACGCTTGCGGCACTAATATTTGTTACTGAAATACTATCTGTTGAACCGTTGTAAATTACTGTGCTGTTTTCGCTTACAATATTTTCTTTTACAGTAATGTTGTTTGCTTCAACTGTTTCTGATGCAACGATATCTCTAATGTAGGCATTTGCCCAAGGACGTAAAGGAGTACCAATATCGTATGCATTAGCAGTTGATGGACGTAATGAACTAGTAATTAAAGCACCAACATTTAGTGTATCACCGCCTGCATTATCACCTAAGTTTACTGCACCTGTTGCTGTAATAGTACCGTCAATGCTGATATTACCTGTTCCAGTAATATCATTACCGTTTAAATCTAAGTTACCGCCTAGTTGTGGTGACGTATCATTAACAAGATCAAAATCTTCTTGCGACTGCGGACCTACTAATATTCCGCCTTGTGTTGCTCCATCACCTATAAAAAGTTTGTTTGTATCTGTAACGTAGACAGGCTCGCCTTGTAAAGGCACGATCGTTTGCCTTTCTGCGTCTGTTCCTCGTCTGATTCTTAATGCCATCTAAATACTCCTGGTATCGTTCCTACAAAGTATTTATCATTTTTCGAAAGAGATATCATTTTCGCTTCTTCATAAAAAGATGTGTACGTTTAGTAATATCTCTCTTTAATCGCTGCGTATCCAGTCTAAAATCAACGTTTACTATTTGATCTTGATACTCGTTAAAGAGATCATCTAACGTATTTTCTAAATTTAAATCTTTACTTTTTTGTATACTTTTCTGTATATCAATGTCCCAGATTTTACCATCCGAGAACTCGACACGGACTGTACTTAAATACTCTAAAGGTACTACGTCAATGTCGATATGCTCGAATACTTCTGGCCAGTGATCTACTACATCCGGTGGCAATAGTGGGTCGGATTTTTTCCTAGGCACTCTCTTCGGTCTTCTTAGTCTTACGCTTAGTAGGAACAAGGCCTTCTGCTTGTTCTCTAAGTTTCTTGGCTTCTTTGAACAAAGCATCAGCCTGAGACCGATATTGAGCAGCCAGTTGCTCGTCTGTTAGTACTTCTGTTTCACTTGCTTGTAACGGTTGTGCCGTAGCAAGTTCTGTTACATCTTCATCTACTTTAGGATTTAGATCAATAGGTGCTTCTTTTTTTACAGGAGTGTTATCTTTTATTGCTAGATCCTCAATAGATACACCTTTTTGCTCTGCAATGATCTTATTCAACTCAGCTAGATTAATAACTGTTTTATTATCAGGCATCATCTCTACATCTTTAGTTGCAGCTTTGACCATTTTACCTGTGGTATGAAAAGCAGCCAACATGTTTCGTCCGTCCGGTAAAACAGCTCTAGCCATTGCAAGACCTAGTTCTTCTGCTGTTTGACCAGCATTAGATTCTACTAGACGCATTAACGAATCGTGCTCGTCTGCCATTAGATTTTCAGTGGTAACTACTACGCAACTTTCAGCATCACCTGGAATTGTGCGATATGCAACTACTACCTTTCTTTGATTGCGGACCATACGTCCGACATGTTTTAAAGCCATAATGCTTCTCCTTATTCTGCGCTTTCAGGCGCTTCCTGTTGTTGCTGTTGCTCTTTCTGTTGCTTTTGCACCGCACCTAGGAATGATTCTAACTTAGTATAAACTTGACCAATAACCATCATTTCGTTAGGTTTAAATGCACCTCTTTGACTAGCAACATCAATTATTTGTTTAATCGAACCAAGATCTTGCACTGTCAATTCGGCAGCTTGTTGAGCTTCAGCTTGTTTTTCTTCAGCCATAGTTGTCTTTCTCCTTTAAAGTATGTATATATTTACTTGTATTTCAAATGTGGACATGCCAAAGTGAAATATGATAATTCCTTAGGATCTTCAAATCCTATCTTTAATAGGACAGAAACCTTATCTTCCCTAAGGTCAAGTGTCTTACCTACGTAAAAGCGATGCTTCATATTTGCTTCAATCCATTTAGCAATGGCATGTTCTAAGTTGTAAGACATAGGTATGTTAACATACTCGAAATGAACCGGAGGTTTTTCGAGCTGTCGTATTTTAAAAATATTTAAAGGATTTGGTTCCTTTAAATTATGCGGCATGTGTTTCCTCATAGTGTGCAGTAACACCAAATGGTGCTTGCAAGTGTTTATCTCGGTTGCTGTGAATTAAAAATACTGTATCACAGTAGTCTTCTTCACCCCAGCTATCCCAAGCATAACCATCGGTGAACATAATGAACTTCTTAGGCTGAATATCATTTTCGTGCATATAAGTCCAGTTGCACATAAAGTCAGTGCCGCCGCCACCGTAGATTTCGTAGTCAGTGAGGTCTTCGCCGCCATCTGCACTAAAGTCTGCTTCGTTGTAAACCGCAGTATCAAAGCACCATAATTTAATTTTATAGTCTTTGTATTCTTCCATAATGCCTTTGATTTCTCCTAAGAAATCTTGTGCCTGAGCATTACCGATCGAACCTGACATATCTAATGCAATACAAATATCAATAGTGTCTGCAAAGTTCATACCTGGAAGAACTGCACCAGTATGCCAGCTTTTACGATTAGGACGCATAAATGTATAATCGCTTTTAATTGTGCTTTGAATTTGCTGACGTAGTATTTCACGCCAATTCATTTTAGGCTCTGTAAGTTCTTTAATCATACGTGCAACACCTGCTGGAACATTGCCAGCACCTGCGGTTTGCGCCGCATTGATCATAGCTTCTTTAATTTCGTCTTTGATCTTTTTAATTTCTTCTTTTGAATATTTAGGTTTCTTCTTACTTACACCGTTGCCGTTTGAATCTTTTTCTTCGCCGTTATCTTCTTCAGAATCTCCGTCACCGCCGTCGAGGTGTTCGTCTAGCATTTCACCTTTTTGATCTAACTCGTCAAGAAGTTCTTGTAATTCTTTGCCACGCTCTTTTGCTTCTTCAAAAAGTTTTTCGTATACTTCTTCTGAAGTCCAACCGTCGTATTGAAAGTCTTGGAAACAATCTACAATCTTAGGCTTAGAACCAATTCTATCACGTACTAGTGCGTTATTAACAATATAATCTGCGGCAATGTTATAAAGCATAGGATGTCGATCACCTCTACGATTCAAGTGATCAAATACCATGTGTAAAATTTCGTGTGCAATAACAAACTCAATTTCTTTATTATCCATTGCATTAAAAAATTGAGTGTTGTAATACAAGTTGCGTCCATCTACTGCGGCTGTAGGCAACCAATCATCTGCTGCCAAAATGCGTAAACGTGTAGCCATATTACCAAAGAACGGATGACGCAATAGCAAACCAATTCGAGCAACTACGATGCGATCGTATACTTCTACACGCATTTCTTCTAACTGCTCCGGTGTAATATTAGGATCAGGTGACCAGTTTTTTAGTTTGCTTGCGGTTTCTTTAGTAGACATAACGACCTCGTTTGTTTAGCTTATAGTAGTATAATAACAGTATTTACGTACTTTGTCAAGAGAAAGTGGGCCCAAAATGAGCCCACTTTAACCATTTTATGCAGACTGTGCCGCGTTAATGTACTTGTGATAGCGATTATGGAATTCATCGAAACATTCGATTTCATCCGGATCAACAGGCAATGAATATTGAGTGATTGCAAGTTTAATACCCATAACAACCAATTCAGTTTCAAAGTTATCCATTGCAAAACGCAGGAAGTTATTTACTTTCTCATTGAATTTTTTGTCGCCGCTATCACAAGCTTCTTTGAGTTCGTAACAAAGAGACACTGTAAGGGAATACATTGCACTGATCTCTTTAGTAGTCATCTCTTTGACTTTTCCTGCTAAAATATCAGTAGGGTTAGGCATACTTGCGGCAACCTTGCGGTGTGCCATGAATTTGACAGCCAAGCCTTCTCCTACTGCACCACTAACCAAATCGGTAGTAGTGTTTTCGTCTAATTCATCTTCAATTAGCTCACTTACAAAAGACCAACTACGTGGTGTTGCAAATGAACGTGAAGGTGATTTAGGATCGAAATCGTAAAGGTCTTTCTTACTAAAAGTAAGGAAGCCTACAACATCCTGGTGGATGTTATTGTTAACTGCCCACTCAAACCAGTCATCAAATGATACTGCTAGTTCCAAGTGAACGAAACGGTTAGCCAACGGAGCAGGCATTCTGTATGTAACGCCTTTGTCTGCTTCGCGGTTACCTGCCGCAACAATCATTACGTTGTCTGGCAGTTTGTATTGTCCTACTCGACGATTCAAAATCAACTGGTATGCTGCCGCTTGTACTGCTGGCGCTGCCGAGTTCATTTCGTCAAAGAACACAACAATGTTGTCGTATTGTTTTGCAAATTCTTCGTCTGGAAGTTCGCTTGGCGCACCCCAAACCATTTTGCCAATGTTTGAATCAAAGTACGGAATACCTTTGATGTCTGTAGGTTCCCAAAGTGAAAGACGAATGTCAATCAAATGTGAATTAGGAAGTGTGTTGGTAATTTGCTGAACAATGTCAGACTTACCAATGCCCGGAGGTCCCCAAAGGAAGATTGGACGTTTCTTAGTCAGCGCATGTTTAATCGAAGTTTTTGCGCTATTTGGGCTCACGGTGCGAGTTGCTGTATTTTCCATAGTATTTTCCCTCTTTTGGATCAGTGCTTAATTTCTTACTATGTATATATAATACGCTCTATAAAGGTGTTTGTCAACTACTTTTTTGCCAAATTATGAATTATTTTGTCTATTGAGTGCTTTGGCTAGTCCATACTTTCTTACATCACCACTAAAAAGGTGCAGTTCCATTGCCTTTTTTTCGTCTGTTACAATTATGCCTCTTTTGGTAAGATAATACGGGCAGGTAATGAATTTATCCAAAAATATTACAGTTTGTGTAGTAAGTTCAAACTCTTTTGGAAATGGAACATCGTATGTTGCTAGATCTAACTGTTCAGTAATCATTTGATAACCATCTTCGGTTAGTCTTAGGCCGCCATCAGCAGAACGGATATTTTGCCACCATAAGGGCATGTATTCTGCTAAAGTTGCTTCGGAAATACTAATGTTTAATTGTTTTAAAAAAACTTTAGTATATGTTTCTTTCCAGTTCATTCTTCAACTACTTCACCGCTGGTTAATTTCATAACCTGGAAATCTTTACAGTTAAACATTTCGTTTAGTTTTTTTGCTAGATTGTGTGCATGCCCTGGATTTGAAAAAGAAACCTTTTTATACTTAGGTCCAGGATAGTTAGTTAGCACATTAGAACTTTTTAAATTGAAAGGCTCGCCGTTATAAAATACAGCCCAAATGGCTTCTGCCTTTAAAACTTGTTCACTCTTGTAAGTTTTCTTGTCTATGTTTTCAAGAAGAACCGTTGGTTTGGGTCTACTCATATGCGTTTCCTTAAAATTATATACGCATATATTTATCTCTTTTTGAAGTTATCTACGTAGTTTACTTCCAGTTAGAACCGCCGTCTAACTGTACTTGTATAACGTCATCTTGTGCTTGTTTCTGTTTTAGCAGTTGTTCAAGGTCACCATTCAATCGAGTCATTACTTCGCCTAGAGTAAAGGCAAGTTTCTTAGCAGTATCAATATCAAGACGCAGTTCTTTTGCTCTTTTTGCATCTGCACCTTTAACTGCTGATATGAACTGCTGTATTGCTACGGTATTAATATCAGTCATTTTTATATAGTCCTGGTTTGAGTTCAGTATCCATATTCCAAGAAATAATTGTTTTTAGTTTGTCACTTTTATTAATTGGAGCTCTATGAATTACGTAACTTGGAAATGTTAAAACATCACCTTCCTTAACATCAAATTCAGTAATTTCTTTTGTGTATGGATTTATGAATTGTGTTTTAGGTGTCTCTTCTGGCATGTCTAAGTAGTATACGTTAGTCCAGTTTTGTCCGTGTACATGCCATCCGTGTGTGCTATTATTAGCATACTGTTGAAACCATAGTTCGTGTACTTGACATTCGACATAACCCATTTCTTGTATAGTAGTATTTAGATGAGGGCCTAAATATGTCATTAGTTCTTGTGCCCATGGTCTGCCGCGATCCCATCGGCTAGTAGACCAATCGCACTTTGTAATATCTACACCGTCTTCTTCCTCAACAAGATTTTCGTATAATTCTTGTTCGTTGATAAGACGAAGAATTGTATCTTTTATTTTGTTATGTTCTTTTAAAGGTTTAATAACATATATACTATCTAACTTGTGTATCATTTTGGAACGCTTGACAATACCTGTTTCATTTCTAGATCTGTTTTGAAAGGTCCTTTTGTTTCGTAACGTTCAACTGTAATAAGTTTTGGACAAAAGGATTTAACCCAACCTTTATCAAAACGAATAATAAAGTATCCTGCACAATACAAACTCTTAGATTTAGCACTCTTTGTAAAAAGAGCAAGTTTCTTTTGTACATCAAATACAGGATTATACGGAGTACAACTTGTAGGAAACCCGTGTACTTCTAAATTAACATCGTGAACTGGTGTTTCGGTTGATGTCCATGTAATTTCTGCATCTAAATTTTTTGCTAGTTGTTTTACATTTTTAAAAAATCTAGTACCGGTAGTGTTACTAAGCATATACTGCCTATCTTCATTCAAGCTGATAGTACCGACTTTCTCACCTTGTGATTCTACAATCCAAAACTTATCTTTTAAAATTTCTTTTGCATTTATTTTATTCATTTAGGATACCTCGCTTGTAATGGTGTTGCATAAGTTGCTGCCTGATCTGCAATACGTTGCATATCCCACTTAGCACAGAACTTCATAAGACGCATACCAACTTGTGATATATCTTTAGGCTCAACTTCTGCAATAGTATTATTAATTATCTCTCTAATATCTGCCGGCTGTGCAGATAAATCGCATAATGTTACATTGCGATTGTAGTCGTCCAGAACACGGTGCTCATCACCATTATGATCAACCCAACGCTGTAGCATAAGATTATTCCAGTTATAACCTTTCGAGGACTTATCATCAAATGCTTCAAGTAAGCCAACTTTATTCTTTGTACCTTTCTTTCGAACGCCTGGATAAGCGGAGAAAACGTTGTCACTTGTATCACCTCGCATACATTTTTCAAATAGTAACCATTCAGGATTAGGTGCTTCCTTAGGCAGTTTAGTTTTCTTGTCTATAACTTCTTTGCCTTTGTCGTCAAAATAACCTTCGTGTGTAATTGTAACGTTTTGTATACCATTGTATTGACGTACATTAGGAGCAATCAATTGTGCAAAGTCACCGTCTGTACTAATAATAACATGATCGTCATTAGGATGTGATTGTACCCAGCCTGCAATCAAATCATCTGCTTCAAGTTGCGGATGACGCATAACAGTACAATTAGTTTTTGTATCAATAAATTCTTTAAACTCGTCAAAGATTTCCCAAAACACTTTATCTTCTTCTGCTTGTGCAGGAGTCATCGCATCGCGAGTTTCTTGTCTATTACGCTTGTAAGGCTCGTAATAATCTTTACGCCAACTGCGTCCTTCTAAGCAGAACACAACATGATCTGCATCAAAGTCAGTCCACGCTTTCTTTACACCATTTAGTGTAATGTGCAATGCCATGCCAACCTTATCATCTAGACTGCCACGTACTACATGACGAGCTCTAAAGAAAGTGTTTGCTGTATCTACTAAAACATATGTACTCATACTAATTCTTCCACAATTCCTAATGCTTCAGCTAGTATAAACAATATTCCTGCACTTGTCAAGTTTCCTGCTACCAAAAAACCGCCTGCACCAATTCGTAATACACTTTTAACTAAACTTACATAAAAGTGTCCTTTACTTGTGTCTTTAGGTTGTATACTCATCCGATTGAACTCTTATTTTTATCAATTGGAACTACGTTTACAAATCCCATCTCTCTATCTGTATCTAAACCTTCTTCAGATAGCATTTGTGTTACAATAGTTCTAAACCAAGAATCTACAATTTGTTCGTTAGATTCACCTTTATAACCTGCGTCAAGTAACTGTTCAATGAATTCGTTATTCCAATCAAGTTCAAAAAAACCGTTACGAATGTTATCAGGATTAACTTGGGTATCTAGTACAGCAACCCATGCCTCTCCTTTAGCAGTTGCTTCTTCTTTTTCTTTTTGTAGTGCTTCTCTACGAAGATCTTCAGAAGTCTTTTTTACATCAACTTCTTCTGCTGTAATTTTAGGTTTTACACCTAAAGCCTTTTTTAATTTATCCCAGTTCATATACCTGCCTCCCTAACTCTATCCTCTAGAGTTTTTGATTTTTCTTTTTGTTTCTTTTGTTCGTCAGCTTTGAACTCATCTGCATCAAAAGCATTCTCAAGTCCCCCACGCATTTCCGAATAGGCTGATGTGGAGTCTTGGGGTAAATCTCCATCCTCTTTCCATACACGCTTCGGCAACGTCTTTAACGTTGAGGGAATATTCTTCACTGCGTCCGCCCAGCGGCATAAGGTATACCGGACATTGTACCCCGGCGTCTCTGTAAGCCTCCACAGCCCTAGTAACTTCGTCAAAATCATCTTGACTAGCGACAACAAACTTGAGATAAAGGTCACTGCCGTCAACAAGGCTATACTCACGAGCAACATCAGGCAATATAGCAGTTTCCCAAGGTTCTCCTGAAACACTAAGTTTTGGGGAACAAGACCACGTGACTGTAAATCTGTCTTGATCTGTGAGATAGTTGAAGAAATCATCATGTAAAGGTTGTGTAGTGTTTGTTTCAAATGTAACATTTTTTAAATCCTGCATACGTGGATGTTCGAACAAGTCGATGTAGAGCTTTTGCCACGCTAACAGAGGCTCGCCACCTGTCATAATCAAGTGTATGTCTTGTCCATTATCTTGTGTCCACTTACCATTAGGAGTAAGCGACAGTAAATGTTCAACCACTTCGTCAACTTCTGCAAGTTTATTAAAGTGTTTAAACTCTGGGTAAATGCTTGCATATGTATCACAGCCTGTGTGAATAATAGGCAAGTCATTAAAATCTTTTGTAGTCTTATGAACATCCTTTGCAATCAGTTCTGCAACTTCTGCATTATGTTTAATGCCATCTTTGTGTTGCTGCCAACGATCTCTTTTTTCATTAGTACCAAAGTTCATACAACGAAAGTTACAACCAAAGGTGCGTAGGAATACACTAGGTACTCCTACAAACTTACCTTCACCTTGCACACTGTAAAATGCTTCTGAATATCTCAACTTCATCTTGGTGCAAACTCCTGTTGTAGTTTAATGTTGTCAAAGAACTCTTTCTTTGTGCCAGGATCGTGTTTAAAACTACCTTCTAGCACAGTTGTTTGTGTAAGTGAACTATGTGCCATAATTCCTCGATTCTCACAACAACCGTGTGTTGCTTGAATATAAACACCTAAATTTTCTGCACCTGTTGCAGTTTTAATTTCACGTGCAATATCATTTGCAAGTTCTTCTTGCAGTGTACCACGTCTAGCACACCATTGTGCAATACGTGTGTATTTGCTAAGTCCAATAAGTTTGTCAGCGGCAATAATACCAATGTATGCTACACCAGTAACTGGCTGGTGATGATGGCTACACATACTCTTTAGTTCCGAACGAACTACCAGCATGCCATTGTAGCGATCGTCACTATCATTTGGAAACGCTGTTGCACTAGGCTTAGGGTCATACCGGCCCGCCATAATCTCATTAAAATACATTTTAGCAAGACGTCTTGCTGTACCTTCTGAGTTAGGATCGTTATAACGATCAATTACTAGTGCATCAAGTACTTGATTAAATGCTAATGTAGCATCTTCAATAAGTGCTTCTTTATCGCCTTTTTGCAATACTTCTGAAATGTTGTCGCCAGCCCAGTAACGAATGCCAGCGTCTTCTAGTCTTTGTTTAATTTGTTCTGCTTTACTCAATTTTGTATTCTCCGATGTTTAGGCAGTGGATTGCCGTGTATACTGCAACATTATATACAGTATACACTTATTTAGGTTCGTTGTCAAGTTTATTCTTTAAAATAACCATCGATGACTTCCAAAACATCGTGATATTTTGCTATTTCCATAAACTCTTTATCAAGTTCTTCCATAATATCACCATGCTCACCGATTCCAACAGGATTAGTTAATAATACTTCAGCGTTCATGCGATGCTTTTCAATATGCCCTAAGGCGTGATCTCTAGCAGCCTTCAGTAGGCCAGATCTCAAGTTGCTCATCATTTTTCCTTTCATACTTTTGCTTTGACGGAATGACGCCTCTTACGCCTCCTCTCGGATCTTCCATGTCACCGTCTCGACGGAAGATTAAATGAACATGAGGATACATACAAGTCTGGCCTGCACTTTCTCCCATGTTAATTCCTACATTATAACCTGTAATGTTATTTGCTAAACTTTGTACATTTTGATTGCCCATTTCTGTAGCAAATTTAAAACAGCGCATCAAACAGTCTACACTATTTTCTTTTGGAACAACAAGTGTGTGTCCTTGTGTTACAGGATAAATGTCATTATATACAACAAAATCTCTAGTGTCAAGCTCTACGTTAGTCCACGGAGCTCTGCCTTCGGTTTGTGCTTTTTCTAGTGTGTCAAGCATAATTCCTCCTCAATATATCGTTTTAGTTCTTTATCTTCTACATCATTTGGAATATCGTTTTTGTAAAAGATTCTATAACTGTCACTGCCATATTTGCCAATGCCGCAAAGTTCGGTAGCATCTTCACCATTCCAATTTAGCCATTGCTGACTCATTTTATAAATGCGTTTTGCACGAACATTTTGCATACCTAATGGCTTTAGCATTTCTGCAATTTCATCTACAGTTGCAAGTAGTAGAAATCCAGCAGTAGGCCAACGTTCAAAGAACTCTTTTAGAACAGGTTTAGTTTGACGCCTGTCTACTTGATTTAAACAAATGACACCGACCATATGCTGCCAGCTATCTTCAACTTGCTGTTGTACCATCAAGTCGTCTCTCATTGTCCTACATTCTCCCAAGGATAAACAAGCCAAACATCTTCTTCTGCTTTATTGACTTCATGCGTAGTATAGTCTACTTTACCGTTAAATTCACTTGATAAGTTATCTGTAATAGTAGCAAAACGAACATTACCGTGCCACACTTTATCCCAACTTTCTTCATTTGGTAAACACGAACTGCGCCAATCTTCTTTAATCCAGTTAAATGTAGCACCCGTGTCATTGATATCATCTACAATAAGAATGTTTTTACGCTTACTAATATCCCAACGACTTTTATAAACTTCACGGTCTTCTTCGTTTACATATCCAAATGCATCTTCGCTCATCCAGCAGTTACTTTCACTTTCGCTATCGTCATCACGTAAACTTACCTTTAATGCTTGACCAGGTACGTTTAACATATTGCTAAGGATAGTGGCAGGAACATTGCCGCCTCGTGTAATGCCTACAATATAGTCAGGCATCCAACCGTCCTTGTACATTTGTAGAGCAATGCTAACACAAGCATCTTCTACATCTTTCCAACTGTAATAATGTTTCTTAATCATTCTTCTTTTGCACCTCTTGCAAGATATTCTTCGTTATTAATCCAACGGTAACCTTCGTATTGTACCCAACGTACAAAGCCCCATTCCTTTTGTTTACGACCCATAAAGAACAAACTCCAGCACGGAATCTCGTTGCCTTGTGAATCTTTAGCAAGCTCTAACCAATGCAAGTCGTCTGGTTTACGAAAACGGAAGTGTCCAGGGCCGCGCCATACTCGAGTACTACCTACAACAAATCCTTCATTAGATATAATAGGAATATGTTCCCAGTACCCGCCTTTTAAAATAAATGTTGCATATGACCAAGGATGATCGTGTAGTGTAGGCTCATCACTCTTTAAAACTTTGTGTAGTGTGATATTAAACGGGAAGTTCTTTCTGTTCTTTAAAAACAGATAAAACCTTACTAGATAAGGCTCTCCGTTATCCCTATCTCTAATAACTCGACGTCTGCCGAGCTTGTCCATAATTTTAGAAAGGAATGTCATCATCTATCTCTCCTGCCTTTATTTTGCCTTCATAATCTTGTTTACACATGTCGTATACGTTTTTAAAGTTGCGCCAAACTTTTTCTAGTGCTGGATACTCTTTACACATTTGTTCAACAGTTGTTGGGTTTATACTATCAAAACCTGATAACGTCCAGTCACCAATATTAATAGTATCGTCTGTAATAGTAAATGTACCATCACTGCTACTAACATTAATATCAGTTATATTATCACCTGCCCAGTACGTTGTAGTTGCACCGTAGGTATCGTTTAGATTAATAGTAATGTCACCAGTAGTATCCAAGATATCATCCAACTTTAAATCATTTACATCGATAGTAAAACTATCATCCTTCTTTGATTGCGTCATACAGTGCCGCTCCACTAAAAAAGTTTTTATTTAATATTGTACGTTGCTTATCTAGACTTACAAGATAGTCATCATAATTTTCCATGTAGTTACGGATTTTATCAACTAGCAAACCTCTGTACTTTCTATAAGCAAAATAGTCTTCAGTCCATTCACTTGGATATAAAAACTCTGGAACAGACATTTCGCTGTAACTTAGTCTATCCGGTACCATAGGAATAGCATTTACAAGTGCGCCTTCGTACCAGCTAATACCTAGTGTTTCCTGCAAGTTAGCAGAGAACACCATCTTTGCTTCACCTAGCAAGTTATGATATTCGTTCTTAGTAAGTTGACGTTCTTGACATACAACAAACTCGTATTCAGGAAGTTGTTCTTTTAAATCATTAAAAATGTCAACTTGTTTCTCAGGAGCAATACGATGCGGAAAGAGTATAAGATCTCGTTTCTCCATACCTTTGTAACTATCCAAACTATTCTTTAGATACTCCATAGGCCAGCCAACACGTTTTATACTAGTTTCTCCTGCAAGTGCTTCTTCAACCCAATCTTCAATATACGGATCGTCTGCAAACAATGTACGCATAAACATATCAATATGGAAGTCTGTAGCAAAGAAGTTGTCATCAAATACATGAAACATACTTTTCTCTGCATAACGTACCCAAGGTGCATCACCTATGAGTCTACCAAGGAAATCATGAGGATCGTAAGAACCAGCATGCCAAAGGCCACCGATTCTAATATCCACGGACAAAAGACTAGCCATGTAACGAAGCTGGATAACCGTTGGATTCCACGCATCAGTATATAAGAAATAATCTCCATCTTTTATTTCTCCTTTACAAAACATCTCACCAATAGTTTCGAGTTGTTTGCTTTTGTAAACGTTAGTGCCACCGAAATTGAGGAATGCCCCAGGCGTAGTAGCCTGAGGCGTATCTCCTCCACTAATAACAACTACTTCGTTGTTTGTAGCATGACGCAGTTGTTTAGGCAAGTAGTCTTTCCACTGCTTAGTATAACGTGTGTCTACTGCTTCAATGTCAACGATGTAGATAGTCATTTAGTTTCTCCGTGTATTAATATTACGTCCTGCATTACGGGCTTTTGCACGAAGGTAGTTTTGATACTTTTGGTAAGCCTGCCAAACCCAAGCATCTTTTTTATACAAATCAGCCTCGTTGAAAGGCTTACCTTCAAAGCGACAATAGTCGCGGAATTTATCCAAATCGTTAAAAACTTTAGTATACGCTTCACGATTAAATTCGATAGCCATTTTAATAATCCTCTTATCATGACCTAGGGTAAAAAATAGAACAGCCGTTTTCGTTGTCTTCTGCAACGCTAATCTCTACAAACCGGCCGGGGTATTTGTTA
>Ga0181570_10000731_pt1 | contig 30283 bp, 9 predicted proteins | sample 101ome_18_FD_148667 | JGI IMG/M metagenome (GOLD analysis project Ga0181570, IMG submission 148667) | Coastal salt marsh microbial communities from the Groves Creek Marsh, Skidaway Island, Georgia - 101406AT metaG (spades assembly) | ecosystem: Environmental > Aquatic > Marine > Intertidal zone...
GCCATCAATCTTATTACCAACACATCCAACGCCAAATGTAGTTACGTTTTGTATATATGGCGATTTGTTAGTGATCCATGCTTCAGTATCATTTGGTCCAAAACCTGGGTCAAGTGCAACATAAGCACCTGCTGTTGGTCGTCTAGTACCAAAATCGTTTTCCTCGGTTAAGTTACCACGTAAGCCATTAAGTGTTTGGTTACGAACACCAGTTGAGTTACGTACACGATACATATCTGAACGCTCTGAACCATTTACAGCATTTAAGTATAGTTCTGCTGCTCTTAATGATTTAAAGTTTCCTGGATATTGTAAATCGTAAACAATAGAATCAATGTATCTTTCCATATCTCTACGACATGCTGCTTCGTCAAAGTTATAAGTTACACTAGGAGTACCTGTTACTACTCCGCCAATTGCTACAACTTCGCCTCCAACTGTTAGTGCTACTTTAAATGAAAGGTTATCAACAACTTCTACAATATAGTAAGTAGTTCCAGCAGTTAAGTCAGCAACGCCTGTTTCAAATACAACAGGATCATTAACTATAAACTTATGCGGAGATGTAACTTGCACTGTATCTCCATTATTAATAATATCTACAGTTCTACCAAATTCACTAGTAACCCAAGCTGTTGCTTCGTTAGCAAGGAAGTTTCTATTTGCTTTAAGAATATCAACACCGTTAATTATTTGAATGTTATTTCTATATGAAACTGTTCCTGTAATTTCTGGGCTATCGTTTTCACCTTTATCAAGAATATTAATAATAATGTCCATTAATGCATTTGCACGTTTCTTAGGAACAACAACGTTATTTCCAGTACCAATTGATGTGTTTGTTAGGAAAGAAGCAATAACATTTTTAAGCTCTCTGTACGATTGTACTGTAGCAGTTTTTTGTTCTCCTAATACTAAATCAGCTTGTGCACCTCTAAAGTATGCTAGTGCTGCTATAATAGTACGATAGTTACTATCAAGTAGTAAGTCCCAAATAATTGCATCAACAATATATCCAACATCTCTTTCACACTTAACAGTATCATAATCTAAAGTTGGATAATTTGTTTCAATATATTCTGAAACACTAGATTTAATTGATGCTACAGAACCTGACAAGTTAGAAGCTTGCTGTTTTAGTGTTGCATTAATCGAAGAAATATCTGGATTAGTTTTAGCAACAATTAGTGATCCAAATGGTGATGCATCATCTGTTAGCGGAAATTCTGAACCATTAAAGAACGATGCAACAGTAAATGTTGTTGGACTAGGAACAGATTTTACATAGTAGTTTCCATCACCAAAATCATTAAATGTGCCGTTAGTTCTTACTTCGTCACCTACTTTAAGATTATGGTTTGCAGATACAGTTATAACATTGCTAGTAATATCAACAACTGTTAATTCTGTTAGTGTTGATTCAACACCACCTGATTCAATAATAGTTATTACATTTCTTATTAATGCATCTACTCTTGAAGCAGAATTTGCATCGCCAATTTCTTGAATATCAGTATCTCTAAATTTTGGTTCTATTTCAGTTTGTAATACACCTGGACTTCCTATTGTGTTTTGTGCTAAATCTCCACATAAGAAAATCATATATTCATAAGCATTAAGCGTAGCTTCTTGATCTGCGCCATCTATTTGTAATGCTGCTGCTAAGAAGTATGCATCTGCAAACTGCTGAGTTGCTGTATCGCCGCCGTATGTCATATCATAACGAACTGCGTCAACTAGCATGCCAATATCACGCTTACATTTTTCAGAATCAAATTCAATTCCAGGATATTCTATTGCAATCCATTCAAGTACTTCAGTTTGAATAAATTCTTTGTTTTCCCAAATAATAGTAGCACCAGCTACATCAGCTGTATCTGAAGAAGCATTTATTCTCCATTTAGTTGACGGTCTAGCACCTCCATTAATTGTAGCAGTAATGTCGTCAATAATTAATTCTGCATGTCCTGATGCTGAATCAGTAACAACATGCTTTAATTTATGTTTTAAGAAGTTTACTGCACCAATAGTTGCTTTTAGTTCATTATTAATTACTTCATTAGTTGAAGTTAATGCTCTGTGATAGCTCATTCCTGCTTTAATTGAAGCAAAGTTTGATCCTGTTAATATGTCACGTGCAATAGCATCGGTCATTAAACCTGCATCTCTACGACACGTTGCTTGATTATATGCAAGATCTTGGTTAAATTTTTCTACCCAATATACAACGTCTTCAACAATCTCGTATCTAGTTGCTGCGATTGTATTAAACGCTGTTTCATAATCTTCTTCTGCCCATTCAGTTGCAATTTCAATTGTTGCATTTGGGTTACCGTTGTTAATCCAGTCTAAAATATCGTCTACACGATCTTCGGCAAATTCAATTGATGCTGCATTACCTGGTGTACCAGTAGTATCTTGTACTTCTGTAACTCCTGGGCTAGTTGTTACTGTAGTTTCTGCAATAACTTCGCCAATTACTGTACGCATTCTAGCATATGCTGCTAGTGTTGAGGGCAACTCATCAATACCAATTGTTAAAACAAAGTTTGAATAATATGCGCTACCTGCAATTAGTGATTGTGTATTACCGCCATAAATCAAATCATAACGTATAGCGTCTAAGATATAACCAACATCACGTATACAACGATCTTGTGCACCACTTGATAATGTGCCCCAGAAAGTATCGTAACCATTTGCTGGATCTTCTAACCATTTACGCACTTCTTGTTGAATAAACGCATGGTTTGCTGCAAGTTGATTTGCTGCATCGCTATATGTAGCATTAGCACCTGTTGTGTTAGATGCTGTTGCAAAGGCAATGTCTTCTGTTAAATTATTTGGAACAGGAAGTTCTATACCTGGTAATGCTGCAAGACCGTTTTCAATAATATTTCTAATATCATCTGCACGTTTTGCTGCAATCATTGCAACTTCAGTTGTACCAAGATCACTAATTACACCAATTGTAATTCTTGTTAGTGCTTCTTCAATAAAATTAATTGTAGCAATAGTAGGTTCTAGTTGATCAGCCAGCACTACTTCTGTTGAAGTTATACCTCTTAAATATGACATGCCTGCTTTTGCGCTGCGGAAGTCACTGCCAAAGATAACATCGTATGCAATAGCATCGATCATATAGCCTACATCTCTTGAGCAAATATCTTGGTCATATACTAGATCTGGATACTGATTATTGATATAATCAATTACACTGTCTTGTATAATAGACTTTCTGCCATCAATTACTGATTTTAGATCTTGATATGCACTATCTACCCATGCAGTACTTGGACTAATTATTGCTGGATCATCACCAGTATCGATAGTGTTATAAATTTCATTAATACGATCTACTGAAAACGCTGCTGCGCCTGCACTACCAGCAGTTCCGCTAGTGTCTTGACTAGTAACGTTTCCTGCACTAGGAGTAATTGCATTACCTGTAGCAATATCATCAATAATTGTTGCAAGGTGACTTTGTATTGCCAACGTAGCAACTTTTGTACTACTTGGTCTTATGAACACTCCATTACTGTAATAAGAACGTGCTACAACTATAGTTTCTAAGTTTCCACGATATGTTAAATCGTAACGTAACGCATCAATGCTATAGCCAACATCAGCAAGCCATGCTGCTTGTTCTCCAGCAGTAAGTCCTGTCCAAACAGAATTGTAGTTAGTATTTAGGTATGCTTCAATTTCGTCAATTATAAATTGTTTGTTAGCAAAAACTAATCTACGAGCATCAAAGAATCCTGTATCGTATCCTGTTGGATCTGTAATTGTAAATGATGTAGGATGTACACCAGATATTATAATATCTCTAATAAGTTCAGTACTTGCTTTTACAGCATTTGTCCCTGAAGTAATTTCTTTAATTTCTTCTCTTATATGATTAACAGTAGCTATTGTAGCAGTTAACTGATTTTCAATAACAACTTCTGCAGAACTAATAGCTCTACGATAGGACATTCCTGACTTAAGAGATCTAAATTTACTACCAAACATTATGTCATAACGTAATCCGTCAATTATATATCCAACGTCTCTTGAACACTTAGCATGATCATATACAAATTCGCTATAGTTGTCAGTGATAAATTGTAATACAGCAGGAACAACAGTAGTATCTGCTAATACATCATCAACATCAGATTGAATAGCTGCTGTTGCCCAACTGTAGTCTGGATATGTTTTAGTTGGAATACTACTTAAACTTCCTGCATCAATTGCACTAATTAGTATATCTAATAGTGTTGCAGCTTCAGCTTCTTCAGTAACTCCTGACATATAGCCAGTAACAATAGTTTTTAATTCTGTCATTGCTGCAACTTCAATTTGACGCTGACTTACTGGTAAAGTACTTGCCCAACCGTCAAAGTATGCCTTAGTTACTTCGATAGTTGCACTATTACCTCCGTACTGGATATCATAGCTAAGTGCATCAACAATGTAACCTGTGTCTCTTTCGCATACTGCTTGATCATATGCAAAGTTTGGATAGTTTGTATTAATCCAATTTGTTACATCTGTAATAATGTCAGCTCTATTTGTTTGTAGTTCAGTACGTGCTATTGTTTTATTTGTTACACCGCCTGGATCAGTCCAGTTAATTACATCTGCTGCGGCAGTGCCGTTTTGAATAATATCAATTACTTCAGTCCAATAAGCAGTATTTCTACTAATAGCAGTTGCATCATTTAGTAACGCTTCTACTAAGTCACGTTCTTCAGTAATTGCGCCAACTGTTTCTGTTAACTGATTTTCAATAACTTCTTTGCTTAAACTTCTTCTGTATGATAGGCCATCTCTAACTGCATTATAGTTAGTTCCTAATGCAATATCATATGATGCGCCTGTTTGTAATAAGCCTGCATCTCTACGACATTTTGCACTGTCATATTTAAATGTTCCAAAGTTACTATTAACATAATCAATAACTGATTCCTGTATGCTTGGTGTAGCTGTTATAATACTGTTATTGATAGTAGTTAATGACGAAGCTACCCAAGTAGTGTCTGGAAGTATTGGTGTTGCTAGTGTGCCGTCTGTATCAATAGTATCATAAATTTCTTGAATACGTGCTTCTGCAAATGTTTCTGCGCCTGCACTACCTGCTGTACCATCTGTATTTTGTGTTTCTGTATTGCCTGGTGTAGGCGTAATTGTAGTTTCTGTAATTACATCGCCAATAATTGATTTAAGATGAGCATATGTTGCAAGTGTTTCATCTTTTTTACCAGTACCGTAAACCGGACTACCGTCTACAAAATAACTTCTAGCTGCAACTGTTGTTTCTAAGTTTCCGCCGTAGGTTAAGTCATATCGTACCGCATCAATAATATAACGTGTGTCTCTTTCACAGTTTGCAGTATCAAAAGTAAACAATGCATCAAATGGTGCAATTACATTATCAACTTGGTATTGAATCCAAGCAGTTTGTTCTGCAACAATAAAATCAACATTTGCTTCAAGTTGTGCAACAGCATTAGCAAATCCTGAATCGCTTGCATTGTTTGTACCACTTGTAGGTGTTGGACCAACTTCTGGCAATGTTGGAACTATATCTAAACCTTCTACTAAAATATCTGCAAGTAATTTAGTACTGTTGTTTGTTCTATCAGTTGCAACTGTTGTTCCGCCATAACCATTTATAAAAGACTGCGGTGTTATATTTCCAGCTGTTGGTGCAATTTCAATATTTTGCATTAACTCAGGAATAACATGTTTAATTCTATTCAACGCACTTGTTGTTTTATTTTTATCATTTGCAAGCAATTTAATTGCAGGTGCAGGCTGTACAACACTTGTACGTAGTTCGTCACCTACTACCGCAGTGTATTCTGGAATGATAATTGGAAGAACTTCATTATAAGTTCCTGTTTTTAAGAATACAGTAGTATTTGGGTTTGTTACTGTGGGAATAGCAGTTGCAGAACCTGCCTCAATACCATGAGTAACAATATCTATCATATCGCCTGCTTTTTCAATTGCAACAGCTTCTGCTTCTAGTGATAGATCAATAATTTGTGTTGCTCTATCTTCAAATGGTATTGCATTTATTGATTGATAACTAACAGGTTGTTGATTATTTAATACATCAATAACAATATTTTTTAAATGTTTGTATGCTGCAACGGTTTGCTCTCCTTGAGATCCAAATGTTCCATTAATGTATTCATTACCTGCAGGTGTGTAATAAGATTTAGCTGCGGTAACTGTTTTTAGAGTTCCGCCTCTTGAAATATCATAAATTAAAGCATCAACAAGATATCCAGTATCACGTTCACACTTAACAGTATCATATGCAAGATTACCTTCCATACTACCTGAAGTTGTAGTTAATACTAAAGGTATACCACTATTTTGTATTGTACTAATTCTAAATGTAGTACTTGATTGTACAGTGTCAACATAGTAAATAGTTCCAGCAGTTACGCCACCTAGTGTGCCATCAAAAACAATTGGCATACCAGGACGTAGGTTAGAAGTATCAGCACAAGTAAATACTTGAGTTCCTGTTGTTGAAGCAGTAACAATAACTTTATATGTATAAGTAATCCATTCTGTTACTTCTTTCATTAAAAATTCTTTGTTGTTTTTTAGAATATGCTTTGCTTGTGGATTTAAATATCCATCACGCACTTGTTCCATTGCATAACGTACACTTGCCCAAGGCTTATCAACTGTTAAACCTGATGCTGGAGCAGGTTCATTTGTACCTAGTGGGCCTACATATACAACATTGTCAATTAGGCCGTAGTTTGCCCAGGCCGGTGCTCCGTCTGTAACACGTAAAATCTGACCGTCGATACCAATTGGTAGTCTTGTAGGTCCATTATCACCGTAATAAACTAAATCACCTTGTGTAGTTAACGAAAGTGCTTCAGAACCTAAAGTTAATAAGTTCCAATATGTAGCAGTTACATCGTTGTCAGGGCGATTGCTTATTGAAGCAGTATGCTTGCTTACACAAATAAAACTACTTGCACCAAAAAATACAACATCGCCTTTTTCGTAAAGAGTTGTTGCTTTCCAAGTTGACGAATTACCAGTTGATGTAATTGTATCAATTGCACCTGCAGTTGCTCCAGTAACAGTTACTCTAATATCGTTAGCAGGAGATGTACCTCCAACATTTGCTCCCGAAATAATAATAACATCATTTTGGTTGTATCCTGTACCTGCAAAACCAGTTGACACGCTAACTGTATAAACAGTATTTGATTTAACTACGTCAAAACGTGCTGCTGATCCTGAACCAATTTCGTTAGTGCCACTTACTTGTAGGAAAGTTTCTGTACTAACTGTCCAATTAATACCACTATTTAATTGACTCCAATCTGCGTCTGTTGTTATGTCTGCTGATCCAAGATTGTCTGCTAATGCAACAAAGGTGTTGCCTCCTAAACGCACAACATCACCAACTTTGTAACTAGTTAATGCTGACCAATCACCTTGGAATTTAAAACCAGTAGTAAATACGTCCCAGTCATCTGGATTATTTGTTGGTTGACTATTTGTATTATTTGTTCTAGCAACATAAACATAGCCACCGTAAGTTACAGTATCGCCAACTTGGTAATTTGAAATAGAATTCCATGAATCTTCAAATTGGAATCCTTCAATAAATACTTCCCAATTAGCTTCATCTAATTCAAAATCATTTGATGTATGAGGAGCAGTGGCAATCCAAATATTGCCGCCGTATTTAATTAAATCATTAACACGATATCTTGTAGCAGTAACCCATTCGCCTGTGTAGACTAATCCGTCACTAAACAAAGTCCATTTAGCCTGATCGTCTTCTAATCCTAATGCAGAAGTAGCAGCAGAAACGTGTGCTTCGTTACATACATAAACATAACCGCCATAGCGTACTAGGTCATTAAGTTTATATCTTGTAGCAGTTGTCCAGTCACTTTTCCAATCAAAAGAAGTAGCAAATTCTGTCCACTTTTCTAAGTCAGCTTCTAGACCTAAATAATTAGGAGCACTAAATGTTGCCGATGTATGGCCAGTTTCAGCAATATAAACGTTTGCACCATACTTAACAACATCACCTGGTGCATATTCAACTTCTGGTTCCCAATCTGCTTTCCAGCTAGTACCATCAGATACAATATTCCATTTTGGAATAACATCTGTAAAGTCTGTATTGAACTCTGTTGATGCTGTGTGATTTTTAATACATATGTAAGATTTACCCCCAAAACTTACAACGTCATCAGCTACATATACTGTATTTGCGGTCCAACTGCCTTGCCATACAAAGCGTATTCTACCTAGTTTAAATTCTGCCATTTAATTAACTCCGTGTTCATGTATTTATCTTATTGCTGTCCTGAGCGTGTTGGATCGAATAATGTCTTAAAGAAATATGACATTGCTAATCCGTCACCTGCCCAACCGCTATTACCAAATGCACCACTTTGGTTCATCTTTGTTCCTATTTTAATTTGCCAGCCTTCGGAACCTTCTTCAACTGAAGAAGTAATTATATCTGGACCACCTACTTTAACAGTACCTGCTTGTAATAAGCCTGTAAATGTATCTGAACCACCTTGTGATAATCTACTTGTTAAGTATGTTCTAATTGCTTTTTGAGTTGGTACTAAATTATTAGAGTTAGCAACAAATGTGCCATCTGTACTAAACTGTGTAATAACAACCGGCGAGCCACCAAGTGCAACACCACCAATACTCAATTCACTCAAACCATCTAGTCCAAACTCGTCTGCACTCAATGTAACAATACCAGTCGCCTGTTCAACAGCAAACAAGTCACCAACTCTAAAGTTACCGTCTTGGTCTGTTGAACTATAGAACACACGCCCGTTATTTGTTTCTTGAACTTCGTCTTGCGGCTCTAAATTTGTATTCTCTGGTAACCCAGGATAGTTTGATTGTATTTCGTTACCAAAACCAATATTTAAGAAGTCGTGGTTTGTTAAACGCACTTGACTAAACCTTGAACGCATTGTAAATGCTGTATCGTGTTCTGGTGAGTCTTGTTCAGTAATTTGTGGAGATATTTGTATATCACATGCTAAGTTTGGAACAGTTGTACCTCTTAATACCGTTGCTTTTGCAACTCGATATACAGTATCGTCCCAATCAAACTGAATATTATCTCCAGGTTGTGGTAATCTTGTTAAATCTTTAACAATTATTCTTAACCCTGTTTGATATGCATCTGAGAATCCTGCACCTCTAATACTAATAGCAGTAGAATTAGTATTATATCCAGTACCTTTATTTGCAAAGGTTGGCGGGCCAAGAACTCCATTACCTATGCGAACTTGCGTAATAGCTTCTTTAGAGTTATTTGGATCTATTATAGATATAGTAGGCACTGTAGCATAACCTGATCCTGATTGTTGCATACCAATACTTGTAAGTGTAGTATTATCAACTGTTACTCTTGATTGTGCTCTTGAGCCTGTAGATATTTTAGTTACAACACCAGAAGAGTCAGCAGTTATAAAATATCCCTTTTTAGTTGTGTTATCAAAACTAAATCCTAATGCAGTATAATCTCTAACCTGTCCGTTTAATACTTTCCAGTTAACGCCGTCTTCACTTTGACAACATATACCATCTTCTACGTTTAATACTACAAATACTCCGTTACCATATGAAAGTAATGTTCCTCTTACAGTTAAATTTGAAGCATACCATGTTATGCCATCAAAACTGTATACTGCTGATCTTTCATCTGATGAAATAGCAACAAATCTTCCGTTTCCATACTGTATTTGAGTCCAGTTATTAACTGTAGAGTCTTGTGAATTATCTAATGTTCCTTCGCTCCAACTATTGCCGTTATCTGTACTATACTTAATAGTATGAGATGACCCAGATATGGCAACAAAAACTCCGTTACCATAAGCTAAATCAACCCAGTCATCATCACCAAAAGTAAAACCATTGTAACTCCAAGATGCGCCGTTATTAGCTGACCAAGCAATAGTATCTGATCCTCTTGCAACAGCAACAAATACTCCATTACCATATGCTATTGATGACCATTCTTCGCCAGGCTGTAGTCCTAACAAGTTTGTTTCTAACCAAGTTACACCTTCAGATGCTGAATATAAAACTCTGCCAGATGTTGAAATTAATACCCAAGTATTATTTCCGTAAGCTGCATCTGCCCAAATAACAGTTGCTGGATCATCAGCGATCGTAACCGGTAATGTAATTGGAATATCCCAGTTTTCAAAGTCTGATGTACTTACAGCATTGGAGCCAGATTCTGGAAATGCAATTGGATGAAATCCGTTTGATCTAATTAAATTATATGTACCTGAAAGACTGCTTGCAAATAATTCCTGTGTAAACTCTGGTCTATCATATTTAATTCTAGGTTCAACGTTATATATTGATGTTGCATCAAAATTAGTAACTAACGGTGTTCCAGGATTAATATGATCCCAACCTACTGCACCAATTTGCATTGAACCAGTATCAGTAGCAAGTGCAACCGGAAGTCCGCTTCCTTGAGTAGATTCAACTGTGAATTCTTTAACTACTGTTGAATCATCAACATCTAATGTTATTGAAGTAATATTAATTGCTCCGGCAACCGGTGCTGTTTCTACGGTATTAGCTGTTATTGTTAATCCAGCATTTGGAATTTGATCCCAATCGCTATCTAATGTAGCATATAGAGTTCCTTCTGTTACATCTTGAAGAGTTAATATTGTTCCAGCTTTTACATTTTGAATGTGTTGTAAAAATGCGTTAGTAACACTTGCATCAAGTTCAATTGTGATAGTGTTTACACTCCAAGAAGTTGTTGATACATTCCAGTTACTAGTATCTGGATATGTTGTAGTAGGCACAGTTTCAAATTTATCTAAAACATAATATGTTTGATTAGTAATTCCGCCATAAGTTTCTGTATAGAATTGACCTCCCATTGTAGCGCCACCACCTGAAGTAACTGTTTCTTTTTCGCCTGGCGACACACTTGCCATTGTTCCAGTATCAGTTGTAACTGTTACTGTATTAGCAAGTGTTCTAACAATAACACTTCCTGTAGCATTTAATAATGGAACTGCTGATCCTGACGGTGTTTCTGATATTGTAAATGATGTAGCATTGTTTACAACCTGAATGTAATACACCTTATCATTGGTAACTCCGCCAAATGTTGTTCCTGATAATATTATAGGAGTCCCAGTAATAAATCCAGCTGTACTTGTTACTGTAATAAGGTTAGATGTTGCTTCTGTTGCTGTTGCTTCTGTTGTAATTACAGAACTAGAAACTGTAAAGTTTGTACCATCAATAATTTCGTTAATCCAGTATTGTGTTTTTTCTGCTAGGCCGCCTAATGCACCTGATTTAAACACAACTGGGTTTAAAGGAATTAAAACAGAAGTATCTGCTGTAGTAATACTATTATCACCTGCATCAGTTGCAGTAGCGTCAAACTCTATCTTGTTATTAGAAATACTAAATTGTGTATCATTATAAATTTCGTGAATATAATAAATATCACCTAATGTAATGTCGCCTAAACTTGTTCCAGTAAACTGTATTGGATAAGCTATTTCCATATCTGCTGTAGAATCTGCTTTTAAATAACTAGTATTTGAAGGATAGTTTATTGTAAAAGGTGCTACGTCAGTAGTAAGTACAATCGGAGCGCCTTGTGGATCTTCAATGTTTACGTTATTTAATGGCCAAACACCACCGCCTAATGTAGTTGAAATTTGAATTGTTTGGTCGTCAATTATACTAAGAATATAATAGTCAAATCCTGTAATTACACCACCAAAAGTTTCGCCTGTAAAGTTAATTTTTTGATTAACTCTTAACTTAGCAGTGCTTGTAACATACATATAGTTGTTTAAATCACCTAATGTACCCAATACTTGTAGTTGATCTTGAGCAGTTGAATTTATGTTAACATCAAAATATGTTGGTGTAAATTGAATTGGTTGTCCTGGATACACTGTGTGGAAATCTGAGTCTGAACTCAATTCAAATCTATCAGTAACTGAATTTGAACTAATAACTTCTAAACTATCAAACGATTCTTTTAGAACATACGCTCTTTTCAGTGTGTCGTCGTAGCGTGATATTATTCCATATTGTCCAGCACCTAAACCACTAGAAACGATCAATCTCATACTTTCATATTCTGCCGGTGTTGCAACTTCTGATCCAGCAAGTGTTAGATACTCATCATTACCAGTTTGTGCATTATTAGATTGGAATTTATAACCAAGTCCTCCTTTAGCAAGTGTATCATCTTCTAGTATACGAGTTTGGAAAACGCCTCCACTTCTTAATTCGTCAGCTATGATAGATGCATCTCTACCTGCACCGCTTACATTTACATTTGCATAACCTGTTGGTGTATTATCATCTGTTTCTAAGAAGAATGTTAAGTCGCCTATTTGTACTTGACTTCCATAAAAGTTTGTAGATCCCGAAATACCGTCAACACCACGAGGATATAATCTAAATTTTAAATTTGTATTTTGTGCAGTTTCATCCCAAAACGTAAACGATATTCTCCACCATCCATCTTCAACAAAGTCTGCGCTATACGAAGTAGCAATAATTCCTCCGTCTGGTGCTTCTAACATACTCAATTCTTCAGTATCAAAATTAAATCTTGCAATAGATGTTTTAGTATCATAACCATTAAAGACTGCATGTATATCAAAATAAGGTGCTGTTTGTTTTTTAGCATATATACTTGCAGTGTAAGGTAATGCACTACCTTCTGGTACTGTGCCTTCATGCGATACAGTTAAAATAGATGTAATAGACAAGCTAGTAACAGTAACAACAATGTCATTTGTTCCAGGAGGAGCACCAAATTCTTGGCCTGAAATGTTTATTTGGTTTCCAACAACGTAACCACTTCCTCCATTATTAACTGCAACTACATATCTGTCGCTAAACACAGTAACATCAAATGTTGCATCAATACCTGAACCGTCAATATTCGTTCCTGCAATATTTGTGTATGTTTTACCTTGTGGTGCAATATTTCTAACTTGCTCTATATAACTACTATCCGTTAAACTTGTAATGCCTTCTATTTTCCAAGCAGTTTCGTTTTCAAACGGTGTAGTTGCTGATTTAGTAATATTAAGATTACCATCAGTTACCCAAGTAGTATCTAAGAAATTATTACTTTGACGCATTAAGTTTGTTGCTGATGTATAATATTCTTCACCAGCATGACTGAATTGTATTTTTAAAATTTCAGCATTTGCACCTAATGCACCGACTGCACTAGCTTGTGCTTGATTTTCTCTGTTATTAACTTTACCTGTTGCTGGAATTTCATTGACATCAAACCCTTCTGCAATACAACCATATTGACCATAAGATGAGTTACCATTAGTAGCACGAATTCTGCCGCCGTCTTCTGCAAAGTACCCTGCATAGTTATAATATGAGAATACAGAAACACATTCAACCAATGCATCGCCGCCTGTACACCAAACTCCTATACCGTCTGATATAATTTGTGTAAAGTCGTTACAAACAATTGAATGATTGCCACCGTTATGTAATGTGCTGTCAATTTTAAGTCCAGTACATCCTTTACCAAAGTTTGTTACGTTTTGAATGTATGGAGATCTGCGTGTAATCCAAGCAGTGGTGTCATCTGGATCTGTTCCAGGATCTAAACTTACATAGGATCCGCCTGTTGGACGTCTTGTTTCATACTCATTTAGCTCTGTTAATGTTCCTAACAATCCTGTTAATGTCATATTACGAATGCCTGTAGCATTTTGTACATAGAACATATCGTTTAATGCATTTCCGCCATAAACATACATATAGCCAATATTAGTTGTTAATTCAACTGGTGGTCCGTCTGGTGTCTCTGCAACACTAAAAGTAGTATCAGTAATACTACTGCCAATTACATAATACGTTTTTCCAGGAACAACATCACCAATAACTGTACTAATTTCATCTACCGGATTTAAAGAAACAAATTGTACTCTAGAATTATGCTCCATATTAACAGTTGAGCCAACAACAAATTGATTAATAAATCCAAATGTTCTAGTACAAAGTGTATTAATTATATTTGCAGGTTTAACTGCTGCACCGCGTAATTCGTCTCCGTTTAATGCACATCTTTCAGGAAGTACAATTGGTAATATTTCTTCGTATGTTCCTGACTTAAGGTTAATCGTTGTATATGCGCCTTGATTACCAGGTGGAATATTTACTGGAGTACCTGATTCAAGAGGCTCTCTAATAATTCTTTCTAAACTATTAAGTATTGTAATAGTATCATTTTCAATAGTTAGCGCATTATTAAAATACTGTGTTGCAAAAGGAATAGAACCTGGAACATAATCGCCGCCTAGTCTATCTGCTTCTAACTGTTGATAATTTACTGTTGGAGCAACATTTGTTAATGCGTATTCCATATTATTAAATAATTGTCCAAGAACTGCTGAATAATATAATGCTTGATCTGCAACAGTTTGGTTAGTAAATTGGTTTGTGCTTTCTAAGTCAAAATATGCAAGTGCATTGCGCACTGTTTCTGCATTTTGTCCTCGAGCAAGATCAGTTACTACTCCATCAAATGTAAAACGTATATCTCTTTTTGTAGAAAATTCATCAAAATCTACAGAATCACCAAATGGTGGATTTCCTTGATTTTGTTGATATAAAAACCAATAATATGTTTCTTCAACAACCCATTCTTTATTTGCTTCGAGTAGTGCTTTTTCGTTTGGTTTGCGTGTACCTTGTGCTACAAGATCGCAAGCATATTTAATTGTTTTCCACGCAGTATCTGGAGTTGTTCCTCTATCTGGTAAATCAATTCCGTTAGTAGCAACATAGTATACATTTGGTGTAAAATCTGTTTCTTGCCAAGCAGGTAAATCTCCAACTACTTTTAAAACATTAGACTGATTGCCAATTGGTAATGCAGATTTTTCTCCATTAGCTTGTACTATGATATCACCTTTTTGTGTTAATGCATTTGTTTTATCGTGTTGTAAATACAAAACCCAATAATTATGTTGGAAATCAGTATCTGGACGATTTACTAGTGCAGATGTATGCTCTCTAATACATTGATAAGTTGCATTACCATAATAAACAATATCATCTTGATTATAAAGACTTCCGTCTGTCCATTTACCTTCCCAATTAAATCCTGGAATCATTAATTCCCAGTAACCATAATTAGTACCAACAAATGTTAAGACAGCACTGTCAGTAATAGTACCATCAGGTGCATCACTTAATATAACAGTAGAAATATCTCCGTCTGTAGTAATAGATTGAACTGTTTGACCACGTGCAAACCCTTCGCCAATTATTGTCATACCAACAGTAATTGCTGCTGGATTTGTTGAGTCTTGTGTTTCTAATTTTAGTGTAGTTCCTGATGAACCAGCTTCTTCGTAAACTGCATTAATTTCAAAATTACCTGGTACTATATTATTACTATCGTTAATAGCAACATATAGGTCACCACCGTAAGTAACTACATTACCAACTCTATATTCAGTTGCACTGTTCCATTCGCCTGTTACGTCCCATGCTTGACTAACTAATTCCCAAGCGTCTGAAGAGTCGCCTGAATTAAAAGAAGGCTTATTATTAATATTATTAATAACTAAAGATTGATACAAATAGCCACCATAAAGAACAACATCTCCTGGTTGGTATACTTCTATATCTGACCATACTTGTCCAAAGTCTAAACCTGGAACCCATAGTTCCCATTTATTTTCATCAAAGGTTTGATATAAAGGAACATTTGATGAATAATCTACTAGATCAATTGCTGGAGCATGTCCTTCTATACATTTGTAAACACTAGGACCATACTTAACTAAGTCTCCTAATTTATAGCGTAGTATAGAACTATCTTCACTTGAAGTAGCATATTCGCCTCGCCACTGTACACCTTCTTTAACTAGTTTCCATTTAACTAAAGTACTATCAATACCAAAATAATCTGCTTCAAGACCTTCTAAGTCAGTATCTGCAGATATGTGAGAAATTATACATTCGTATGCTGAACCGCCGTATTGAATAATATCGCCAACACCATAAGTAGTAGCTGATGTCCATTCGCTTTGCCAAGTTTTAGATTCTGCATAAACGTCCCACTTATCAATATCCGTATCAAGGACCGCACCTGCTACGTGTTGTGTGTTACATTTATAAACAATACCACCAAAAATTACAATGTTATCTAAACTATAAAACGCAAATTGCTCCCAGGGACCTTTCCAAGTTTGCCCTGTCATCATTAGTTCCCATTTAGGAATAGTATCACTTAGATCACTATAAAATCCGTTTGATGTGTGTGGTACTAAGCATACATATGCTTTACCTTCATATTGAACAATTTCGTCTTTATTAAAGACTTTCTCATTTTCCCATTCTCCTACCCAGGAAAAACGTAATCTACTTATTTTAAATTCAGCCATTGTGCGGTTCCTATTTGCTTTCTACGTCTTATTTATGTGACCACTTGAGTAGGGTCATAAACATAGGCTTGGTTAATTCTCACTACTAATTCGCCTTCTTCATTTACATAATAATACGCATTTTTATTATCCCAACGATATTGATCCCATTGTAAATTATTGTAAGGACGACTATGATCGCTTTCTAATCGTCCATCAAAAAAGTCAACTCCATATTCAAATTCTGTAAAGTCATCTGCAGATGAACCTGGATTGTTTACTGTAATTGTATCAGTATCTTTAAGCTGATCAATCTTTGCAAAAAACAATGTACCATTTTCTGTTCTACGCAATGCATAAAAATATCTAGGCTGACCTTCGCCTAATAATTCTGATATACCTGGTGTTTGACCTACGTAATGTGTTGATGCCATTTTATATCTCCTTATACAATCTCTACTGTACTTAGAACGCAGTCAATGCTTTCATCAACATTTGATCTTACATACAAATTATTGTTTGGTGTTAAAATTAATTTTTCGCCGCCATTTAATACACGTAACGATGTGTTAGGTGGTAAAATCATTTCTTTTGCATAATATCCTGTAGCACTATCTGCATCTCTTAAAGTAACATCTATCAACACAACACCGTCTGTTAAGTTTGCTAAACTGAACCCAACAACAGTAATTCTGTTATTATCGTTCGTTGCAAGAACTTCAGTTGTTTCTGTTCCTATTTGTGTTACTACTTTATTTCTAAATGTTGTTGCCATATCGTTATCCTAATACTAACACTGTTGACAGTGCAATCTCTTCTGCGTCATTTCTTGTTATACCAGAAGCACTACCTGCAACTGATACCCAGTTTTGTCCATCCCAAATTTCAACACGACTATCGTCAGTATTAAATCTCATTTGTCCTAGTTCACTAAAACTTAACGGAGGACGTTCACCGCTTGAACCTACTGGAATTACTACGCCGTATGTGCCATCAAATTTAATATAACCGTCCCCAGTGCTTGTAAATGTTGTAATACTATCTGAAACTCTGTTAGTGATTATATTGTCTTTAAATGCAAAATTATCAAAGCGTACTGAACCAGTTCCGTTTGCTGTAAGTTCTAAGTTTTTATTTCCATTATTTGTAGTAATAACATTTCCGTCTATGGTAATGTCATCTACTTCAATTTCTAATGCTGATAGACGATTATTATCAATGTCAACAACAACATTATTGTTAACATACATTCTAATCTTGTTATCATTTGATCCTTCTGTAGATTCAGCAGTAATACGTGTATCGCCGTCTAAATCTTCTACGCCTTTTAGGTTAACCCAATTAGTACCGTTGTATCCTTCATAACGGTCTAACTCTGTATTAAATCTAATATAACCTTCTACATCTGCAGGACGCTCTGCTGTTGTACCTGATGGAAGTTTTAATCCTCCAGTTGCATTGATATTTACTACATCATTTCCTGGAGTAATATTAAATTCTCCTGTTGTAGTTATTGTATTATTATCAATACTAAATGTATCTATTACAATAGACCCTGTACCGGCTGCTCTTAATTCTAAATTACTGTTTGATACAGTAGTAGATATATTATTATCATCAATAAATATATCTCCTGTACTAAAACTAGTTGCAGTAATATCACTTGTACTTGTAATATTAGAAACTGTAATTAAACCATTAACGGTTAAATTATTTGTAATTTCTACATCGTTGCTAGGAACAAAAATTAAACCAGTGCCGTTAGCACGTAATTCTAAATTTGCATTTGATTCTGTAGTAGTTAAAGAATTTCCGCTAAGTGAAATTTCTTCAAATTGTATAACACTAGCACTAATAATAACTTCGCCTGTAACATCTAAATTACCAGTTAAGTTAATATCACCAATTTGATTTACATTTCCTATATGTGTTATAGTTCCATCTATATTAGTATCTTTTAATGTAGTATTTCCGTCTACTGTTAAATTTTGTGATAAAACAACATCATTGCTAGGAACAATAACTTCACCGGTTCCGTTAGCACGTAATTCTAAATTACTATTTGAAAGTGTAGTTTTAATAACATTATCATCTATTAAAATATCACCAGTACTAAATCTATTTGCAGTAATTGTTCCTGCACTATTAATATCGCCAACTGTAATTGTCCCGGATACATAAAGGTCATTAGTAATTACAACATCGTTTTGCGGTACAGAAATTTCACCGTAACCTGTTGCACGTAAATCTAAATCCGAATTACTTAATGTTGTAGTAATAAAATTATCTTCAATTTTAATATTTTCTAATTGTGCTGTACTAGATAGTGTAAGGTTTCCGGTAATACTATAATCACCAGTTTGTGTAGTATTACCAGTTTGTGTAGTATCACCTATATGAGTAATATTACCTTGAACAGTAACATCTTGTAAACTAGTAGAACCTGCTACATCTAAATCTTGCACAAGATCAACATCGTTGTTTGGAATAACAACTTTACCAGTTCCATTTGCACGTAAATCTAAATCACTATTTGATTGTGTAGTTTCAATATAGTTGTCATTAATTAAAATGTTACCTGTAGTAAAACTATCTGAAGTAATTAAATTTGATACTGTTACATTGTTAGCGTTAATATCATTATCAACAGTTAAGTCATTAACAATTTGTACATCATTGTTTGGTATTAATATTTTTCCAGTTCCGCTGGCACGTAGTTCTAAATCTGCATTTGAGCTAGTAGTTGTGATGTAGTTGTCGTCAATTAGAATTTCTTCAAACTGTGCTGAACCAGTAACATCTAAATCTTGTGTTACTGTAACATTACCGTCAACTGTTGTATTACCAGTCTGAGTTAAATCTCCTACTAGTGTAAGTGTACCTGTAATATTTGCATCTGCAAGATTAGTTGTTCCGCTTACAGTTAAATCGTTGTCAATTTGTACATTGTTGTTGGGAACAAGTATTTCTCCAGTTCCGTTGGCACGTAATTCTAAATCGCTGTTAGACAATCTAGTTTCTATATAGTTTTCACGTATTTGAATATCGTCTACATTAATTTCATTTACAAATAAATTTTTCCAAGTTTTAGTTGCAGTACCTAGTGTATAAGTGCTTGCAGTTTTTGGAATAATGTCACTGTCAATGCCTGCAACAATTTGAATAGTGTCTGTTGCTTCGTCACCAATTGTAATGTTGCCACCAATAGTAACATTACCAGTTACATCAAGACTTCCTGTTACATTTACATTACCATTTAGATTAACTTCGCCGCTGCCTGCTTCAAAGTTAGCATCTTGTGTAAGTGTTTGGATAGTGTTGCCACTAATGCGCCAGTCACCAGTTTCAATCTTAGTACCATCTACAAAAGTAGAATTGCCACCTGTTGTAAATGTTACACCGTTTTCTGTGTTAATTTCAAAATCGCTTACTGCAAATGTTACGTTACCAGTTTCTTGATTTACATAAAATAAATCGCCAACACGGAAGTCACCTTTGTGGTCTACTGAGTTGTAGCGGATTTTAGCACCTTGACTTTCAACAATTTCGTTTGCTTGTATTACTGTGTTTGGGTCGTTTGTAACTTCTTTTCCGTTGCCAATGTATGCAAGATTTTGTCCTATAGCATACATAATAACACCTGGGCCTTGCCCAACTAATCCAAAATTACCGTAAACTGATGCAGAAGCAATTAAACGTACTTCTGCACCAAATTCACGTAAGTCGAAACTATCAATTGTTGTTGCTGTTGCTGTGCCGTCTGTAATGCTTTGTGGTGTTAAATCAAACCCATCTAATTCTAAGTAATTGCTAATGTATAAATCATTGCCGTCTACTTCATCAATTGTACCTGTTAGCACAGTTGATGCGTCAGTTGAAGTAACTGTAAGTGTATTGCCTTGTGTAAATGTGCCTGTAACGCCGCTTAGTGTAAGTTTAGTTCTACCCGCTAGTCTACGTCCATCTTTGCTGTCGTATGCATACATAGAGCGATTAGCAAAATATGTGAAGCTGTTTAGCCACTCAACTCTAGCACCGTTGGTCATTGTAATTGCGTCAACGCCAGGTGTAATAAATGTTGCTGAATGGAATAGTAGTGCTGTATTTACAGAACTTGCTGTGCCGTATGCTCCGTCAATATATGCACCTTTACCAGCATCGCCTGCGTTAAATCCTCTAGGATCTGATACGCTTGTTGTGCTACCGTTTGTAATTACAGTAATGTTTCTAATGTAAGGTGAACGACTAGTTGCTTCGTAATCTGTTGCATAACGGAAGCCGTATCCGTTGTCTGGGAACGTTCTAGTGTCATTGTTGCAACTAAATGTTAAGTTGCTTAGGAAAACATCATTACCGAGTGTTGCTGCTGGTCCTGCGTGTGTAACAACTAATACGCCTGTAGTATGTGTATATGTTGCACCAGTTACAGCATAATCAGCGCCACCAATATTGATAGTTCCGCCGCTAACATAAGTATGAGCAAAAGGAGCAGTGCCAACATTAACGGTTGTACTTCCTGCTGCGGATCCTGTGACTTCAAAATAATTTCCTCCACTGTAAAAACCAGTGAGTGTTAAATCTTCTACAGTTGTTTCGCCGTTAAGTAAAATAGCGTCATTGTAACGTGTTTCTGTTGTTGGCTGAATAGCTACACTACGAATGCCTTCGCCTTTTAGTGTAACACCTTGTGGAATAGTTAGTGGAAATTCTTCTGTATATATTCCTGAACTAATAAGAACTGTGTCTCCACTTTGTACTAAATTATCAAGAGCATATTTTATACTACCAACTGGATCAAGTATATGATCACCTGAATTTGTATCGTCACCATTAACAGCAACGTACCAAGTATTGCCGTGGCGCAGTGTTAAATCGACGCCATCTAAATCTAAATCAGCTGTGGTAATACTAGAAGCAATAAAGTTTCTAGCCCATACATCGTGCCATTCTTTGCCGCCAGCAGTTGGATCACTACCTAGTTTATAAGTATCTGTTACATCAGGAATAATATCTGATGCAACTTCGGCATTAAAGATAACGTTGTCAGTGTTTGCGTCACCAATGTTGATGTCGCCGTCTGCTGTGATGTTTCCACTAGCGTAAATGTTTCCATCAACATTTAGATCGCTGTGAACATTAACTGAGCCTGTTCCATTAGGGCGCAGTTCTAAATTTGCATTTGAATCGTTTGTTGTAATAGCATTACCTTCAATATCAATGCTATCTATTCTTAATTTATTTAAAGATACGACAGTATCAAATGTTGCTAAGTTTAGGTATGGTTGTGTTGTACTAATAGTATTGCCATTAATGTTAATATCAGCAATATCAGCATTATTAGTAACAATTAAATCTGTAGTTTGTGTAGTTCCGTTGACGTCTAACTCATATTGAGGTGTTGCATTGTTGATGCCGACACGTTGATTATTATTAGCAACGTTTAGATATAATAAGTCTGTCTCGAAGGCTAAATCAACCCCGTTTCTCACGAGATTGGACTTCAAGAGTGGACCTGATATGCGACCAACAGCCATCTTTTCTCCTCAATACGGGGATCCTGTCCCTCTACCCAAATTTTCAGCTTGCGCTCTTTGCCGGATAACCACAGTTCGTCCTGCCACGGATTGGTCTTCCTTTGTGGCATTAATAGTATTTATCGATTATTTAAAAAAGGGGTTACTTACCCAAAGATTAGAGTATATTCTAATATGAGATCATCCATCTCATCTGCTGAAATTGTTGCAGCACTACCTGCTGCTGTAACAAACGTATTACCATCCCAGGTTTCAAGTATAGTATCATCAGTGTTCCAACGCATCATGCCAACTTCTGGCACAAATGGAGGACGCTCTGCATCTGAACCTGCAGGCAAGCGAACTGCATTTGTATCAGCAAATTTTATTTTTCCGTAGCCTCTATTAGCAATCGCTAAAGCACCATTATTAGTGTGGTGTATAACATTATTAGAAATGTCTATATCATCAATTCTTAAAATTCCAGTTCCGTTAGCACGTAATTCTAAATCACTATTTGACAAGGTTGTTTTAATAGAATTATTTTGAATTAAAATATCATCAACATCAAGGCCGTGGATATTTAGACTATTAGAATCAACTGTACCAACTAGTATATCATTTACTGTAAAGTTAATATTGTCGTTAGTAGGATGAGCTGTTACACTTGTACGTCTATTATCTGAATATATTCCATTAAAAGTTATCGTGTTGCCGTTATTAAATGCTTCAAATAAATTATCAGTAGTATTAAATCTTATATTATTAGTTGACTCTTGTCTTTGAGCAAAAGTACCTACTGGAATCTTTAAAGCAGTGTTTGAATTAATATTAACATTGTTTGTTGCATTGATATCAATGTCAGCAACACTAGTTCTAATTTCGTTATCTTTAAAATATATACCTTCAAATCTAACGCTTGAATCTACAGTTCTTAACTCTAAATTACTGTTAGTATTAGTTGTTGTTATTACATTATCAAATATTTTAATATCCGAACTTAATTCAAACGAATCAGCTTCTAACGCATTGTCAATATTAATAGTAGAAGCATTTAACGTTCCTAAAGTAACATTATTTTTAAATCTTACATCATTACTTGGTATAGTTAAAATACCAACACCGTTTGCACGTAATTCTAAATCTGCGTTGCTGTTAGTAGTCTCAATATAATTGTCGTTAAAAATTATATCATCAAATTGTATTTCACTTTTAATGTTAGATGTACTTACAGTAACAGTACCTGTTACTGCTAGATCGCCTATTTGATTTCTAGTGCCAGTATGTGTAATATCGCCTGTTATTGATGTATTTTTTAAATTTGAAGTTCCGTCAACTGTTAAATTGTTAGTTATTGTAACATCATTTAAAGGAACAATAACATTACCTTCTGCTCTTAATTCTAAATTAGCATTTGATATTGTTGTACTAATAAAGTTATCATCTATTTCAATAATACTGTCAGTAATAACAATTTCATTTAGTTCTAAATCTCTAGTTACAGTAATATCTGTTGTATTAATAGATGCTGTAAAAAGGTCTTGTGCAACTCTTACATCATTATTTGGTATAATAACACGCCCAGTACCGCTTGCAGTTAAAGTAAGATCTGCTCTATAATAATCGCCTAAGAAAATATTATTATTATATTTTCCTGGATTAGCAAATTCATCTTCTAGTAATTGTTCAACTGCATTATGCAAAAACACATCGACTGTATCGTCGTTAGATGAACCGTTAGCAATATATTGTAACCAAGCAAGGCGATCGCTTGATGTTAATGTCCCTGATTGGTTAACATCAACATAGTTGTTGTTTTGTAGGAAATTAATAAGGTTTTGTTCAGTTTGAGCATAATTGCCAATTGGGCCTAGTGTACCGTTAATTATTAAATCAATAATACCTGGAATAGATTCTGTATCAGAAATATATGCAGGATTTAATCTTAAATCTTCTCTATAATTCTGTATTACATTATTATTAATATTAAAATGTGAAGTAGTAAATTCATTGCTTACTGTTAAATTTCCATCAATATCTACATTTCCAGTTTGATCAACATCGCCAGTTTGTACAGTATTTCCTGTATGAGAGATTGTAGTTGTAATATCTACTTCAACCGGAGTAAATGTTGTAACGTTACCAATGTCTTCAAACATTGATACATTATCCCATTCAACAACAGTATTAACAGCACGGAAAATAATGTCAATTGCTGTAGTTTGTGGAACAAATGATGCTGTTAATAATTGATCAGGAACAAGTCCGCTAGTTTCATTCCATTCAAATAGCGTACCTACACCGGATTCAAATATTCTTAAATAGAAAGGATTGCCATTAGATACACTTCTAAATTGTGCTTCGAAGTCGTAAGTTTTTCCTGCTTCAACTATAATTTCTTGTGATACGTTACGTGCAGCACCTGTAGCATTTATTTGTAAATTACCGTTTACATCATTTGCGCTACCGCCACCTGTTTGCGACCACCCGTTTACATTATTATCAAAAGTTCCGTTAACTACTAATTCTGGACCGTATTCGTAATTAGTTGTATCATCTTCAAATCTAGTAGTTCCTGCAACTGTTAAATTGTTTGTAATATCTACAGAAGATTCAGCATGTACTGTTCCTGTTCCGCTTGCACGTAATTCTAAATCTGCGTTTGATATTGTTGTAGTAATGTAATTTTGTGTAATTGTAAGATCATTAATATTTGCTTGATTGAATGCAGTTTGTAACGTATTATTAATATTGCTAACTGTTATGTTATCAGTAGATAAATTGTTTACAATGTTTACATTATTATTTGGAATAAGGACTTTGCCTGTACCAGCTGCACGTAATTCTAAATCTGCGTTTGAAGTAGTTGTAGTAATAAAATTATCGTCAATTAGTATTTCTTCAAATTGTGCTGATCTAGTAACGTCAACATTACCAGTAATGTTAAAATTAGTTGCAGTTCTATTTCCTGTTTGATCAAAAGTTCCTACATTACTAAATGCACCTGCAAAACTTGCTGCTTGTAAATTAGTGACTCCGCTTACTGTTAGATTATTTGTAATGTTAACATTATTACTAGGAACATAAATTAATCCTGTGCCACTAGCACGTAATTCTAAGTTTGCACTTGAAACATCTGTTGTTAGTACATTTCCGTCAAAGGTTATATCACCTACTTCTAATTTAGAAAGCCAAGAATTTAACCAAGGGCGTTGTACTTCTCCTAAACTATGTGTTAAATGTTGATGAGGATTAAAATCTTGTTCAAATTGAACATTAAAAACTAATCTGTCTGCTGCGGTATCTCTACCAGGCTGATCTCCTGCAATATTAAGTGTGCCGCCAAAACTAAAGTTATCAATAATATCTAAGTTACCACTAACATTTGTATTATTGTTAATATTAATTGTTCCTGTTGCACCTTGTAAATTTAAATCTCCAACATTAGTACTGATAGTGTTGTTAGTAATTAATATATCACCTGTACTAATATAACTACCATCTAATACTGTAGTTCCGCCAACAGAATTAATAACCATACCAGTTATTGTGTCAATACTAGCAGTATCAATATTAAGACTTGTATTTCCTGTTTCTAAATCAACAAAGAAATTATCTCCAACTCTAAAGTTACCAACTTGGTCTGTAGACACATAATGTATTTGTCCGCTGTTTAGTTCAACTACTTCGTTTGCTTGTATAACTAAATCTAAATCGTTTGTATTATCTGTGCCTGCGCCTATGTATGCAAAGTTATGTTGTATTAGATACATTAGTGTATCTGCACCATCTGCTACTGTGCCGTAATTACCGTAAATGTTTGCCGAACCAATTGAACGTAATTCTGCGCCGCCGTCAACTCCGTTAAATGCATATAAACCTCTGTTAGCATAATATGTAAAAGAGTTTAGCCACTCTACTCTAACATCATTTGTCATGTTTATAACATCTGCATTTGGAGAAATAAATGTACAACTATGAAACAACATTGTTTTGTTAGTGCTTAGTGCATTTACTTCTGATCCATCAATCCAGGCGCCGCGTCCTGCATCGTTTGTTACATTTGGTGTTGTTTCGTTTGTTAAAACAGTTATATTTTGTATATAAGGACTGCGCTCAGTTAGCACTGCGCCTGGTGCTAATCTAAAAGCATATCCAGTATTGTTTACATTATCGTAATAAAAGTTTTTAATGGTTATATCACTAATAGTTGTATTGTCGTTTAAATGAAATACGTCTTCACTTTGACTACTAGTGTCAGGCATAATAACTGTATTACGAATATCTGATCCAATAATAGTAACATTATTTGGAACTACTAATGGTAATGCTTCTTGATATTCTCCAGGAGAAACTTTAATTGTTACTGGCTGTGTTCCGCTTGCTTCTGCTGCTTGTAAAGCTCTTGCAATAGTAGCAAACGGTGACAACATATGATCACCTGAATTTGCATCATTGCCTTCAACAGCAACATATAATGTTCCGCCGTAACGTAGTTTAATATTAACAAGACCTACGTTTAATTCGTCTGTTCTAGCAAACTGTCCGTTTACTAGATTAGTATATAAGTAATGCCATTGCTTTTCTTCTGAACCTAAATTAAATTGATTAGACTGATCTGGTATAATGTCAGAGTTTATATCAGAATTGAATGTAACGTCATCAGTATCTTGATCACCTAGTGTAATTGTACCTTCAAAAGTAATATTGCCTGGTGTATGTATATTTCCATAAACATTGAGATCATTTATAATTTCTGTAGTAGGTAAACTTGCTTTTATTGCTGCTACGGCAAGATCATATCTTGATCCAGATGTTGTTAGTCCTCGCCTAACACTTAGAAATGCAAAAACATCGTCAATGTTAATTATGCCGTCTTCATTTAAATCGCCTCTTTGAAATCCGCTTGGTAAAACTGTTTGCCAAAATGCATTTCCTATACCTCTACTAGCATCTAATAAGCCATCTTGGAGTTCCTGGAGATAAGGATCGCCTTCTTCAATTACATATTCTTGCCAAGGACGTAGATCAATGTCAGCATTAGAATCAATAGTGCTAATAATATTATCACTAATACGGATAGTACCGTTTTCCATATTAGCCATAACAATAGCATTAGCAGCGTTTAAACTAATATCGCCAATTGCACTAAATGTAGAATTAGAAATTCCAAAACCCGGGGTGGTAGCATTGTTTGTTATTAAATTTGTAGTTTGTGTTGTACCTAATACATCTAACTCAAAACTAGGTGTAGCATTGTTAACACCAATGCGGTTGTTATTAACATCTAATAATAAAAGTTGAGTTGTATTTAAATCGTTACGAAATGCTAGATTATTACCATTACGTAATAGATCTGCTTGTAATAAAGGACCGGATATTCTACCTACTTGTGCCACTCATAATCTCCTTGACACAGTATTTATTGAATTTACTTGTCGAAATTATGTAGTGCTGTTACTGGAACAGGGTCTCCGCCTGCGCCTGCTGATGGGGGTGCTGAAGAAAATTCTATATACCAACCTGCAGGTTTGCCAGCAGGGTCTTGAGTAAGTACATAGTTATTACCAACACCAGAACGCTGCCAAACGTTGTCAACATATACGAAAATATTTTGTGCTGCTGCTGGTGCAGTATAATCTGTATTTGGATCTTGGCTATCTAATGGTCCAAAAAATGTTTCTACATCGTCGCCAAATCCTAAATCTTGTTGAACTATACCGGGATCATTGTTTGGTTCTTTGTATCTTACACTTCTCCATTCGCTTTCAGAATATATTTCTAATTCGTTAAGAGTAGTGTTGTAGCGCATATGACCTGCTTCAGGACTTGTAGGTCTTTCTCCTGTTGTACCTTTAGGTACTAGGACTACATTATTACTGTCCATAATAATTTGATCATTTACATCATACTTAACACCTTTACCGTAGATGTTTCGTAAATTTGTATTTTGCGCTTTAATTAGTCTCATTATTAAACTTCCAAATAACTTATTGTAGCTGACAAATCTGTTGCTCCTGGACCAGAAGTAAGCTGAGTTTCAAAACTAACCATATCGCTAGATTCTAAAACAATTCTTTCACTATCAAATGTAAAAGTTTCACCTGCAGGTAATACAAGGTCTTTAACAATAGTGGATGCAGGTCCAATAGCACCAGGAGTTGCTGGATCAACAGCCTTTGTAATATACATTGTAAATGCTGCTTCTCTAGTTTCTGGATTTGCACCAAAAGGGCTATATGTATTACTTACAATAATATTTGTAATAGCTTGTGTTGAGCCTTGAGGTACTGTTAATAAGTCAAGTTGTGTAGTTGTTAATTGTGCTTGTAGTATAGCCATTTGTTTTCCTTAAAATAACATTCCATAAAGTAATGCTCTATTTTTACTTATTATTTCGTCTCGGCGATCTTCTTCGTTAACGAAAAACAATCCAGTTGCACCAGTACTAGGTGTTTTACTATAAAGTTTAATTCCTTCTACTGGTGATAGAGGATCAAAAACTAGACCTTCATCATCGCCCGGAGTTTTTGTTAATTCAATTGTATCTTTAACTCTTACAACGCCTGAACCTGGTGCAGATAAAACAAGATCGTCATTACTATTGTATGTAGATATTTCTGTACCAAGTATTTGTACGTCTGCTAGTTCAACACGATTTGAATAAAAATTAACGACTTCGTTTCCTTCTACGGTAACAATAATTCTAGTAGGATCTAAGTTTGCATCAGTTACTGCTCTACCACTGTTAGTTATGTATGCAGTTTCATCACCGCCTGTTGATGATCTATTAAATTCAATTCTATTTGAAGCAGGAACTTCGGTAACTGTCCAAGAGCCATTTAGACCGTTAATAATTGGATCAGGTGGAGAAGTATCTACTCCTTGTATAACAATAGTGTCTCCAACTTCATAACCGTGTGATCCAGTAGTTTGTACAATAGTTCTTGCACCAACTTCATAAATTAAAGCAATAGTATTGTTTTTATCATTAATAGTAATGCTTGAATTATCTTCTGCAATTTTATCAATTTCTACAGTTGCAATACTATAGTCAACAAGATCTTTTACTGCTTTAGTATTAGGAATATTATCGTCATCTTTGGTTATATTTCCTGTTAGAGGATCTGGAGTAATTTCTCCAGCAACATAATTCCAAATTCGTTCTTCGTAATCGTTTGTACCTGTTACTGATATAGTTCCTGAAATACCTGTAACTGTTACATATAAACTTCCACTAGCAATAATACCATCTGTTCTTAGAGGTAATACTGTTTCAAAACCAATATCTCCTTGAGTAGCAACCCAAGAACCCTTTCCTGTATTTCCGCCTAATGCCCAGGATATATTATCATCATACACCCATCTAGCATTGCCAATAGCATTACCAAATTGGTCTTCACCTCGGCTAATTTCAATACCACTTGAATAAGGTCTGTCAAGGCTAGCTGGTAAACCTGGTCCAGGATTACCTGCACTTAATAATAGTATATTATCAGATATAGATGATATAGTAGATTCAACTGTAGTAGTGTCACCCTTAACTTCAAGATCACCTCTAACTACAACTTTTCCTGTGCCGTCATATTGTGCACCAGTAGTATCAAGGTAGATTGTTCCACCGTTTGCTACAATTATTCTATAATCATCATCTGTAGTTCTTACTATTCTAGCCATTAAATAATTCCTTAATAAAGTAGGGGATTGCTCCCCTACTCATAATTACTCTACGTCACCTTCGTAGTTGTCAGCGTTAGTTAGACTGTCGTCATCACCTGCTTCTTCAACTGCTACTGTATCACCTGTACCTGTGAAGTCCCAATTGATACGTGAACCGTTATCCATTGTTACCATGTGAGCTGCAATTTTAGTTACTTGACGAGCTGTGCCGCCGTCATCAACAGTGATTGACATTTGTCCTGCTGTAAGTGCTGCTGCCGCTGCGTCTGTTAAAACACAATCTTGTGTAGCAGTACCGTCTGTGCAACGGAATTTTTTAGAACCTAGTTGCTTAACAATCCAACCCGGAACACTTGATGTACCGTTGTGAAATTGAACTTTAATTTCGTTTCCTCCAGCAGTTGGTTCGCCGAAGTATCTTTTGTTTAGTGGTCTTCCCATTTGTTTTCTCCTAATTAGAAGTCCGATGCGAGTTCTAGTCGCTACGCTGTGGGTTAAACAGCATAAGTCCGCCTTGCGGCACACTATCTGACACATGTATTTATCTAAAGAGAAAAAAGCCCGACACAGTTAAGTATCGGGCTTTGAGAATAAGCAAAATAGGTAGGACTCGGTTACACCTACAAGCCACGGACCAAATACCATTTCATC
>Ga0181570_10000739_pt1 | contig 30077 bp, 28 predicted proteins | sample 101ome_18_FD_148667 | JGI IMG/M metagenome (GOLD analysis project Ga0181570, IMG submission 148667) | Coastal salt marsh microbial communities from the Groves Creek Marsh, Skidaway Island, Georgia - 101406AT metaG (spades assembly) | ecosystem: Environmental > Aquatic > Marine > Intertidal zone...
CGGGGTACCGAACCGAACCGTACTACCGGTGGTCGGTCGCGAGCGAGGCATGCCGACGACGGTGACGGTGACGGCGATGAATACGACGACGACGACGATGCGCGCGTGCGCTCGCGCGAGGGGCGGCGGCGGCGGCGGCGGTGGTGCGCGTCGTCGACACCGACATCATCATCATCCTTCGATGATGAATGCGACGACGCAATGCCGACACGATCATCGCGCCGCCGGGGCGTGTCGAGCGTCGTCGTCTTCGACGTGTTCGTCGTCGTTTTCGTCGACGTACGACGCGACGAGGACGACGAGGGTGATTGGAGGAAGAGGCGGCGTCGGCGTCGGTGGTGGGCGAGGACGGTTTCGCGTTCGGGCGTCGGGCGGTCAGACGACGGGGAATGCGCTTGGACGGGAATTAACAGCATTAACGACGACGATGCGTACGGCGAACGGACGCGGACGCTGGAACGAGGACGGCGTCGGACGACACAGAGACAGAATGAATGGGATCATCGTTCAATCTTCGTCGTCGTCGTCACACGTCGTCGATGATGATGCGTCTTCAAAGGCGCGACTGTGGTGGCGAGCGTGTAAGCTTCCGATGTACTCTGTCGCGTGGGTTCCGCTCGCGTGCGGGGCGGCGCTCGCGTACTGCCAATTCGGCGCCGTAAACGCGAGACAGATCGCGCAGCTCTTCCTCGGTTCTTCTCTCGTCATCGCGTGGTTAAACCTCACGAACGATGCGTTCGATTCAACCACCAGGGTGGATGAAAGCAAGCCGGAAAGCGTCGTGCGATTGCTCGGGGGGAACGCTCGGTTGGTGCACGCGTTCGCGTGGTCGGCGCTCGCCGCCGGCGCCGCGCTCATCGGACGAGCGTGCGTCGCGAGCGGATCCGCGACGTCGTGGCGCGCGCTCGTCGCGGCGGTCATGCTCGGGTACGCGTACCAAGGTCCGCCCTTTCGGTTGTCGTATAAAGGTCTCGGTGAACCGATTTGTTTCGCCGCGTTTGGCCCGCTAGCCACGGTGGCGTTTTACTTGGCGTGCGCGGGTCGCGTCGCGGGACCGGGAGTCGCCCTCACCGTGCCCGCCGTCGTGAGCTCAGTCGCCGTCCTCGTCGGGTGTACCACAGCCTTCATACTCTTCACCTCGCATTTCCATCAAGAGGATGGCGACAGAGCCGCGGGGAAACTCTCCCCGGTGGTTCGTTTGGGTCTCCCCGGGGCGCTCCTCTTGGCGGATAATCTCGTCGGCGCCCACTACGCCATGATCGCCACTTTGGCTGCCGCCGGTTGGTTACCGTACACCGCCGTGTTCGGTCTCGTCGTCACCTACCCATTGGCTCGTCACGTCGTCGATTACGCCCAAAAGCAATACGACGAAGGCGAGGTTGACAAGTTGTTCTTCACAAAGTATTTAGCCGTGCGGTACCACGTCGTACACGGCGTCTTGCTCGCGTTGGGCGTCGTCGCGCAGCGTGTCTTTCTCAGTCCGTCGCTCTTCTTCCCGTGAGCGCGAGCGAGACCGGAAGAGTCGGGAGACACGCGACGATCCCGTCGATGAGAGCGGGGCGACGCGTGGGGACAGAGAATGATAATAATACATTCATCCATCCGTCGAGCCAAACGGTTGACCGACGCGTCCGCATCCGCATCCGCATCCGCGCGAACGAACGAGAGTTGTAAGCGAAAGCAAACGAAACGACGAACGATTTTTAAACAAAAAACGCAGGTAAACGCATCTTAACAATCTAACCCTTTCGCGAACCGCTCCGGAACTCCGCGTGAAGCCTTCTGCGACGGGTAGAATCGAGCGCGCGCAACCGTCCTAGTCCTCACAATCTCACACGCTCGGTCTCGATTGATGTCTTCGATCCTTTGCTGTTGTTTCCCGGACGTCTTCACGCCCGGATCTCGAACGCGAACCGATGATGACGACGGAGATACCACCGACGACGACGACGACGACGCGACCGCGGGGAGACTGGCGAACGCCGTCGGGATCGAAGACGAGGACGACGATGATTCGGATGCGCAGAGACGCTTTGGTCGACACCACGGACGACGACACGGACGACGACGAACGCCGGTTGAGGGGTCGCTGTTGGACGACGCGCACCGACGGGAACGAAGCGATGATATCGCCGCGATGGAGGAGTACGACGCGATGCGCAGGGAGAGCTCGGCGAGCGCGCCACCGGTTGGGATGAGAAACGCGGGCGCGAACGCGGTTACGACGACGAGTCGGACGCCTCGCGCTGGGGGGTCAGAGGCGTTTTACTTTGGCGAAGACGACGGTCGTAAAGGGGAAAAGGATCGCGTTGGACCGCCGAGACATAGACGATCGGTGAGCATGGCGGTCGGGGAAGACGGCGGGGAAATCGCAGATGTAGACTTGTTAGCCATTAAACGCGAATTCGCGAGGACAAAGTCGTCGTCCTTTGAGAGGCGCGGCGCCGCGAAGGACGGCGACAAACTGGAGGATGGTTTGTCGAAAACAATGTCGAAAATGTTGAGCGATGATTACGATGCCACGTGTCCGACGTGTTTTGAGGAGTACGACGAGGAAAATCCTAGAATAACCCTCGGGTGTGGACACCATTTTCATCTTCCGTGCGTGCTCGAGTGGCAAGAGTACCTCGAGCTTCAAGGACGGGAGGATACGTGTCCGGTGTGCGACGCCCCCATCGTACTCGATGGGTTCTAAGAAGAAGGATCGCGTCGTCGTCGTCGTCGTCGAGGGTACGTTTTATTTTTTATACAATGCTGTAGAACAATTCTTTGCAAAGCTCCATCCTAAAAGTTAAAAATACAACAAACGCGAAGCGACGACGCTCGTCAAATCGTCTCGGCGAGACGCGTCCTAGCGCTACGCATCGACTCGGCTAATTTCTCCTTGACGGTAAACATGAGCGCCGCGGCGAGAATCGTTTGCGTGAGCTTGGTGGTGATACCCTTGTAAAACACCCCGAGCCCTTCTTCTTCAGTCATTCTTCTCAACGCGTGAAGCGTTCCGCGATAACGCATTCGCTCATCCTCCATATCCTTGGACACGACTTGGAGCCTCGATTTCACCACCATGAGCGGATACGTCGCCATCGTCGCCCCGAATTTAGCCACGGCGCCGAGAACGAACACCTCGGCCGCGCTCAGGGTGGATTTACCGCTCCGACGAAGCCTCCAGCGAGAAGACGTTTCGTAAAACGCGTACTGCAAAGCCGGATTACTCACCATGATGAGCGACGGCGTTAAACCTTGCCACAACCCCTTTATTCCGTCATCCCGAATCACTTGTCGCGCGATGTCGAAAAATCCACCCTTATTCTTCTTTTTTCGCATCGCCCTCTCCGTCCTCTTGGCGTCAATCTCTCGATCGACGACGCTCTCGCTCTCGCTCTCGCTCTCGCTCCCGCTCTCCTTCCCGTCCTCTTCAACCTTACGTTTCACGTCTGCTTGCATCTTCGTCACCACCGTCCATATCGGAAGCGTCATCAACACGTTCACGCACCCCGCAAACGATGCCAAACCCAACGCCACCGCACCCGTCGCTTCCCGTCGCCCACCATCGCTTTTTTCATACGCCGTTCTCGCGCGCGAGTACCAATAGTTGTACGTCGCCTGCGAAGCCGCGACGCCGATCAACGCTGGTTTTATCCCGTCGTACAGCGACTCTGTCGTCGTCCGAGAAGAAGAGGGACGACGCGATGAGGATGAATCATTCGATGCCGACGCGACGCTGACGTCAGAGCGTGAAGACGAACGTCGTCGGGTGACGTGTTGACGGGTGTTGATCGTGATGAGTGGGTACGTGCTGAGTAACGCGAGAAGCGCACCCGTCGTGCCCGCGATCGCGTCGATCGTCGCGTCGGAGGATGACGAGGATGTGGATACTGACATCAGGATGGGGTTTCGTCGTCGGTCCGTTCGCGGGTTCGAGCGTCACGCTCTAAAGTTAAGCGGGTGAGGTTGATTTGGACTTTGGACTTCATTTCAATCCGCTTAGGCGCCGCTACCAGCTATTTCAATCAAACAAACAATATTATCGGTATCGACGACGTCGTCGTCTCGAATGATCGAGGGAGGAGCGGGAGATGGAAGAATCACCGCTGTACGAGGACGAATCGGATCGACTGCTTAATGACCTATCGCGTCTTCTTCGACCGGCGGACCGGTGTCGATTGAAAGCAGCGTCGTCGTCTCTTTTTTTATCCTTTGATTGACGACGACGATCGCGGTGTGACGAAGACGGTGGTGGGGTTTCTGAGCGCGACGGTGGATCTCTCGACGAGCGCGAGCGCGAGCGCGAGCGCGAGCGACGACGAGAACGAGGACGAGAGCGATTCCAATCATCGCCGGTTCGTCGACGTTCGTCGCGTCGGCCTCTTGATGTCGATCGACGACGGTACGGACTACGACGACGACGACGAGCGTCATCGCGCGAGTGACTCCTCGATCGCCCGCGTCGTTCTCGACGGTCATCCTCGCGTCGTCTATCCGTCATCGCGTCTCTCCCTCTTTCTCTGTCGCCATCCGACGCTACCGCTCTGAAATCGCCCGACGCGCGCTTACCCAAAATCCTCCCACCGCGACGGTACCCATCGTCCCCGAAACCTCGACGCGAGGATGACGACGGACGATGGTGATGATTACGATAACCCCCCGTGCTACCGTCGTCATCGCCGTCGTCATCACGCATCCGTCCTCGAGCCGCCGCCGAAACCGAAACCGTCGGTCGACACCGCGTCCTCGTCCCATCGATCGTCCCACCATCCATCGCCTCCACCGCTCTCGCGCACGCCTCCGTCGACGCGAACCGTACCACCGCCATTGCCGAATTCCCATCGCCGTCGTCGTCCGCCCGCGTCGTCTTTCGTCGTCGCACGACGCACTCTTCAACTTGGCCGTACGCGCTGAAGATCTCCTTGACGTGTCCAGCTTGCGTTCGGTGCGATAACGGCGACGCCTCGAGCGCGACGGACGACATCAACGTCATCGGGTACCAACAGTGTTCGCACGCGCGCACACACTAGCGCGCACACACACACTCGCGTGCGTTCGCGAATGACGTCGACAGCATCACTTGAAAAAGTGAATGATTCTTGCAAGCGTCATTGATTGTCCGTCGAATGCGATGACGGACGCGGACGACAACGACCGTCGTCGTCGGTCAGTGGGGACGACAAAGGAATCCGCGGCGGGGACGTCGTCGGGTGCGGGTAAACGGGAGAAGGGTGACGACACGCGACGAAAACATGTTGACGCTGTTGGTGCAGTGATTGTTTTGGAAGAAGAAGAAGAAGACGATGGAAGCGACGACGAATCGACTTTGTCGGATCGTGTCGAGGAGAGGGATACATCAAAAATATTCGCAGCGTACGCGAGCGTGCGTGGGGTGTACGAAACGCTCGAAAGACGACGTCCAAAGTTGTTTTTGCACAGAAGTTTATCCTACCTGAAGCAACAGCGACAGCAACGACGAGGTTGCTCACTCGGAAAGGACGACGATTCCGGCGGTGACGTCGAGTACGCGTACGATGGAACAAACAGTAGGATAACACTGAGTGGAAACTACTCGTGCGTGATGTGTGGGAGGAATCAAGGGTCGTTTAGGGCGTTGATGACGCACCTTCGGGCGAGTCACGACTTGTGCGAGTACAGAGGGACGCAGACGAAAACCAAGACGGAGGTGCGGGTGTTTCGAAAGGATATCAATTACGACGCGCGAGGGGTATTGAGGATGAGAGAGGCGGATATGATGACGTGTGCGATGGATCGGGAATTCCGGTACGTAAAGTGTAGGGGGATTTATATGGAGCGGGTGAGTTGCGCGGAGAGCGGAGCAGACGAAGAGGAGGACAAAGAAAGTGAAGAAAAGTGGAGATACATTCGACCCGCGGATCGATACGGTGAACCGGTGGCGGTGGTAAGAGAGATTATGAAAGAGGAGGTAAGAAGGGAGTTTTCAAAGGCGGTGCCGACGATTGACTTGATGGTGCCGAGTTCGTCGCGGCAGAAGAGTCCCACCGTCGCCAATCAATCGCAGGTGCTCGTTCCTTTACCGTCGTTGAAGCTTACAGATTCACCCACAGGGAACGACGTACACGAGGTGGTTTCAATTGAATCTCCAACACAGGTGCCGCCGATGACGACGACGCCGGCGTCTGCGGGTGGTCCGTCGCCGCTTCGGTCAAGGCTTACAGAGGCATTTGAGGCTCTGAGCAATAGCCGCTCCGCTCTCCTCAATTTCGATCCGAAGAGTTGGATTGTAAATCATGTGAAGAGACCGGTGGAGAAAATCATCGCCGCGACGGAACCTCCAGCAGTGCATCCAACGTCGATCATGACGCGCGAAGAGAGTATGCTATCGGCGACGCCAAATCAAAATAAACGCAAAGCTACCGGTGAAGAGCTACCGGCGACGAAAAACAACGAACGACCAATTGACAAGCGTCCAAAACGCGAAATTGTATCAAAAGGACCGTTTTTCCGATCGAAAACCTGGGTCCAAATGAACGGTCGTCCAAATTATGATTCCGATGACGACGACACTGTCGAGGTGCGATGCGTCGAGGCGAAACGCTTTCTCAATGAGTTTATCGATTTCTCTCAAGATGAGCTCGATTTCATGGCGGAGTGGAACGACGTCGCCATTAAATTTAACGTCCTCGCCGATTACGAAGCTCCAGCCCTCTGTGAAGCCTTTGTTCGCGAAAACGGGGAGAGGTTGCGCGAAGACGATCTTTTTCATCGGCACTTTGTGGAAACCATCATCAACTTGTTTGAAAACGGGGTTATTCACAAGCGCGAAGTGACGGAAATTCTCGCGTTGACCAAACGAGAAGAACCCCTCGAAAAATGGTCCGACAGAGTGGATACACGTGGTGGGAACAAGCGTCGATGCACTCTCGTCGCCATGAAGGAATTCCCAGAACCGGCGAGACATACTCTCGCGATGGCGCGTTACGTGACGTGACGGAAACAAACGCGATTGACCAACAACGCCGTACAACATAGACATTCATTTTTAGCCGTGCAAAGACTACTACAGCGCGAACAACAAATTACACCCTAAACTACTCCAAGGTACTTTCCTACGAAGAAACTAATAACAACAACCAATACAACACCACACCAATCACTCGACGACGGTCTCGATGTTCCCTAGACTTGCGCCCGCTCGAACGTCCAAACGCAGCGGCGCCTTCCATTTCCTTCTCGCGTACAACGGAACTTCATCCTCGCCGACATCCGACGATATCTGCGACGACGATGACTGGATAAACAACGAAGCGGTGGTTTCCACAGTTCGTCGTCTTCGCACATCGTCATCATTCGTCTGAGGTTTCGTTCGACGGTTCTCCTTTAAAACCACTACGTCGGCATCCGTTGCATCCGCAGCGCTGCCTTCTTCGTCGGCGTCGGCGTCCACACACCGAGCGATTCGAGGCAAATCCCGCGCCACGACATCGCACTCCGCAATCACCCCTTCGTGCGCGCGTCTGATCCCCTCCAACCCTCGCACCGAGCACGTCACCCGCGTTGAACCGAGCGGACGGTCGCGAAGCATTCGAGCCATGGTTGTCGCGACTGAAACCATTCGCCCCGCTTTTCCGACGGTGGACGTCGAAGGCGACGCGTCGGTGGCGGCATCCGTCGCGCGTCCGCCGCCTCCGAGCGTCGACAGCGCGGTGCGGAACATGCTGTCCGCGTCGGCGTCGCAAAGTAAAGTCAGATGAACTCAGACTTTTCATCTTCACGCAAAACTCGCGCACGAGCGAGCAAAGAAACGGAACGGGATGCTACATGACGATAATTGGAGCGCCACGACGGGGTACATACATTAAACGACGAGGAGAAGAAGAGTTTCGTTTGTTTGTTTCTGTAATGAATGAGATCTGACGATTTCAAGTAGTACGTTCTAGGGTGAGGCCAGTTGGCTAGGTCTGGTCCGAGTCCACAGTGAAGAAGTCGAGCGCCTCGAGCGAGCGACGAAACATTCTTGTGAATATTTAGTGCTCTTCGGCGGCAGCCTTGTGGTGCTTCTTCTTCATGAGCTTTCTTTGGTAGAAAGCAAGCTCCGGACCCTCCAACACGTAACCATCGGCGCGACCGCACTGACCCGGGCGAGAAGTGATGATGCACAAGATGCGACCGGTGGCGAATTGCTCATCGAGCGCCTTGGCGACAGAGTGGTTGCGGTTGCGGTTGCGAAGCTTCATGGTCACAGACTTGGAGCGCTTGGCTTCAATGTCCTCTTCCTCAACCTTTTCACCGTTCTTCACCTTGATACCAATCTTCTTACCGTAGTGTTGAGCATACCAGGCGCGGAACGGCGCGGCGTCGACAGCGACGACGGCGCTCTTCACGAGCGTCTTGGTACGAACAAGTTCGTTGTTGGACGCGTTGTAAACGACATCCAAGATGCGCGTCTTGCGCGTGCACGCCTCAGAACCCCAAGAGAAGTTACCAGTGTCGAGGCGGAGCGCGCGGTGCTTGATGTTACCGCCGCGGCATCTCACTTGACGCACGGTGACGTTGGAGGAGAGCTTCGTGTTCGCCGGCTGACGACCGAGCTCGTACCTACACGAAAAAAGATTGGATGAAACAGTCAGTCGATGTGCCGGTGTCGTCGCACGCGCGATGAAACGAAAACGATTCGAAACGTTTCTTCAAAACAAACCCCGCCGTCGTCGTCGTTCGCGGACGACGCGACGGGTTTTCAAAAACGCCAATCAACATCGCACGCAAAGCCCCAAAGCCCTAACCTATCGCGATCGACCGCCCTCGTGGTTTCCCACGACGACAACCACCGCGACGCGTGGAAGACCCGGGGACTCGGACGCATCGAATGGAAAACGTACTTTCTCTTCTTTCTCCACGGCTTCTGCTTACCGCCGGTGGCGCGGCGCTTGTGCAAGCTGTCACGAGAGATACCTGCGTCGTTGGAAAGAATCTGGGGTCAGCGTCGTCGTTCTCGCAGGTATGGGCTCGCGCACGCGGCGCGCATTTCGTTCGTTCGTTCGTTCGTTCGCGCGCGGAACACGCGGTGGTGTGATATTCTTTACGACGCCTCGTCGTCGTCGCGCATCGCGCATCGCGTCGTCGTCGTCGCTACGCACCCATGGTTCTCGCGCGTCTTCTAAAGGCGGATCGGACGAGAGCCGACGAGGAGAGGAAAGAAGCCGAGGAAGACGCGTTGGTGTGTCCGAATGTCCGAGAAATTCATACTGTGGGTATCTTTTCATCATCTTTTACACTTTTGTGTCTTTTGTCCATGCGTGTCGTTTTTTTCTGTTTACGCGATGGATGGTGTTTGAAGGTGTTTTAATACGTGATAGACGCGGTTGCGGTCGCAGAGCGCCGGCGTCAGTCGGCGACGGGCGAACGAGCGGGACGGGACGACGGGCCGACGACGATGGCGGTGCGGGATAAGATCTTCGCCGCAGCCAAGGGGTTCCGCGGACGGGCGAAGAATTGCATAAAAACCGCGCGGGACCGCGTGCACAAGGCGTGGCAGTACCAGTACCGGGATCGTCGAACGAAGAAGCGAGAGTACCGCAAGCTGTGGATCACGCGGATCAACGCGGCGACGAGAGAACACGGGGTGCGTGCGGATGATTCATGCTCGGAACGATCGATCGTAATTCGCGATCGATCGATCCAATCGTCGCGCGCGCGATGACGAAGACGAAGACGAAAAACTAGAAGAGGTTTGGACAACAAGAGACTGACCACTTCGCTTTCTTTCGCGCAGGTCAAGTATGGCGAATTCATGCACGCGCTCGGTTCGGAGAACGTGTGCGTCGATAGAAAAGTGCTCGCAGAGTTGGCGGTGAATGAACCGCACTCGTTCAAGGCGTTGGTGGACCAGGTGAAGCGCATGAGAGGGATCAAGTGAGCGGCCGCCGAGGGGCTTTTGGGGCGAAAGAAAGTCGAGTATAGTAATTTTCTTTAGGTGCTCTCGCGATGATGAGAGTTTTGTAGTTGATAAGGCGCAATAGTAGATCATTACATCACACGCGAGCTTCAGGAAAAAAGTGGAATGATGAACGTAAGTGTATTCCGAGACGCGAGCTCCCGAAAGAGAGAGCCTGGCGTCTATGCTGAAAGCGGCGCTTTTAAAAGTCTTCGGCAAACGGAGAACCAAAAGAATAGTAGGCGTTGATGGCGAGCATCAAACGCTTAATCATCGCCTTGAGCGCCGCATTCGCCGTCTCATCCGCCGGAAGCGGTCTAGACACGACAAAGAAGCGTCCATCGATAAACTTATCCTTGCCGTCGCGGTTCATCTTTTCGATGCCGCCCTCCTTGGTCGGCACGATGGTATCCCACACCTGCACCTTTTCATCATCCATCTGCGCGATCAACTGCGCGATCTCAACTTCCTTACCGTCTCTAAAATCGTACAATCGCACCATCACCCCGTTCGTGTCGCCGTTCTCCATCTCGTTGACGCACTCCACGCTCATGCGCTTACCGTACCTCGCCACGCCGCCCTCCTCGAACTCGCTCGTGCACCACCGAAACATTTGCTTGACGAAATCCGCCCGCGGGATGTGCGGGGGGATCTCCGCTTTACACAATTCCTGGCGTTCCCCGTTCGCCGCGGACGCCAAGACCCGTCGCGCGGACGCCGCCGTCCCGACTCGCTTTCGACCGCCAGTGGCCCCTCTTCGCACGCCGCACCGAGACGCCGTGGTCATCGACCCCGTCATCGTCGTCGTCGTCATCGCTCGCGCGTTTGTTTCTTCGTACGTGGGTGGATCGAACGCACCCGAGTTCGCGCGGTCGTCCCGTCGTCGTGTGTCGCGTCGGACGCGCGCGTCTCCAGCGCGAAAACCTCAACGCCAGGGCACCGACCGCGTCGATCGACCCCGACCGCGCGCTCGATACCATCTTTTATCTTTATTCCAGGTTATGACTGTATGCACATATACATTTTGGCAGGAAACGCCCCCCCTCCTTTGATTTCGACGGGTCGTGACTCGTGACTCGGTCACTCCAGACACTCGGAACATCAGACCTCGTTCGAAGAACTTGGCTTTTGAATTGAGAAGACGGACGACGACGTCGAGACGGACGGGCGGGAATCGGCTCGCCGATCCATCCCCCGTGGTCGGCACAGAACGACGCGAGCGAGCGACGTGGGTGACGGCGAGAAACGTCGATTCGAGGACGCGGGCGCCCGTGCGGGTCCGCGAGCGCCGTGCCGCGGCGACGAACGAAGCGTCGGCATCATCGCGAGCGGTGGTGGATACGGACTGGCGCGACCGCGGTCGAGATCGCGGTCGCCGCCGATAGACGGCGCCGGTGGGTCGGGGGGGACGGAGACGCGACGCGACGCCGACGGTGGGTCGACGGAAGACTGGGGAGAAAACGACGAGGAGGACGAGGGTTGGGAAGGGCGGCGCGGGATGGAACACGGGGGAGTCGGGAAAGTGGGACCCGGGATGCGGGCGTACTTGACGCGACGAAGGAAGAATTTGAGCGCGTCGCAACACAGAACGCTCGTGTTGGTGGTGACGTTTTTCGCGTACATGATGTATCACGCGTCGAGGAAACCGCCGAGCATTGTGAAGAGCGTTTTGAACCCGGATGAGGAGTCGCGAGCGCGCGGGGCGAAGGGTTGGGCGCCGTTTGACGGAGAAGACGGGACGTCAGTCATTGGCGCGTGTGACTTTGCGTTTCTCGCGGCGTACTCGATAGGGATGTTCTTCAGCGGACACATCGGGGATAGGATGGATTTGAGAAAGTTTTTGACGTACGGCATGGTGCTCAGCGGGTTCTGGGTGAGCATGTTTGGTATGGGATACTACTGGAACTTTCACAGCGTGTGGTTTTACGTCGGAGTGCAAATCGTCGCCGGGGTGTTTCAGTCGACCGGTTGGCCCTCCGTGGTGAGCGTCATGGGTAATTGGTTCGGAAAAGGCAAGAGAGGTCTCATCATGGGTGTGTGGAACGCGCACACGTCGGTGGGTAACATGTTTGGAAGCCTCGTCGCTGCTGCGGCGTTGAAAAACGCGGGATGGGGGATGAGTTTCATCATTCCCGGCGCGTTAACCATGGTCATGGGCGTCTTAGTTTGGAACTTTTTGGTCGTCACGCCAGAGGATGTGGGTCTTCCCCCGGCGAACGCGCCGACGGGCGCGGCCACGGGCGCGGATGACGAGGAATCGGTGGCGCGTAGGCGACTGTTAGATAGCGGATCGAGAGGAGGAGCGGAGCGCGAGCGCGCCGTCGGCTTCACCGCGGCGTTGAAGATTCCGGGCGTCATCACCTTTTCGCTCTGTTTGTTCTTCACCAAGCTCGTCGCCTACACGTTCTTGTACTGGTTACCCTTTTACATTGAGCGCACTGAAATCGCGGGGCAAACGTTGACCGCCGCAAAGGCTGGCGAGTTGAGCGTCATTTTCGATCTCGGCGGCATCTTGGGCGGCATCTTAGCCGGATACATTAGCGACAAGTACAACGCCAGATCAATGACGGCTGCGGGTTTCGTCTACCTCTCCATTCCAGTCTTGTATCTCTACCGCGAGATGGGCTCTGTTTCGATGAGCGTCAACCTCGGCCTCATGGCGCTCAGCGGCATGTTAGTCAACGGCCCTTACGCCCTCATCACCACCGCCGTGAGCGCGGATCTCGGCACCCACGAGAGTCTAAAGGGTAACTCCAGAGCGCTCGCGACGGTGACCGCCATCATCGACGGCACGGGATCCATCGGCGCCGCCATCGGTCCCATGCTCACCGGCTTCATCACCTCGCTCTCAGACGACTGGAACCACGTCTTCTACATGCTGTACGCCGCCGATTTATGCGCCGGTTTGCTTCTCACGAGACTCATCTTCAAGGAGGCTCGCGCTCTGCTCGCCGCCGCCACGTAATTCATTGTAATCGCTATCGTAAATCTACTAGTAGTTTCATCTTCATCATTCCATCCGGCGCGCAACAACACTCAGTCGAGTGGACGAAGTCGAACCCTCATTCCTTCACGCGCATCCGTCCAACGAGGAGATGTCTTCCGCGCGTGGAGCGCTTTTATCCCTCGGCTCGCGCCTGAGATTAGCTTCCGCGCGTCCCGCCGGACGATCCGTTCGCGGTTTCGGTGCGTGCGCGTCGATAAACCCGCGCCGTCAAACGTCGTCGTGTCGTTGGCGCGTCTTCTCGATCGTTCAGCAGTTTGGACGGACTAGGAATTCTGATTTTGACGAGGACGACGCGATGGGACGCCCGACCCGCGTTCTTCGGGACTGACATTGTTTCCTTCTTCTCTTCGTCGTCGACGCAGCGAGCGAGGGTCATGGGGTCACGCACGAAGGCGTGACGCTCCACGACGCGTCCTTCGCGCACAAGGCGTTGGGCACCGGGTTTGGCGCCATGATGTGGTTTTGGGTATTTTACCGTTTCTATCACGACGGTGACGTGCTGTTGTATGGACACGCGCCGCACTTTGAACACGACGATCACGATGACCATCACTGAGTAGTGTGTGAATCTATGGCGCCGCGTTTGTAATTGTATATAGAAGATTGTCTCTCTATGCGTGGCGGGTGGATGAGAGTCGTTTTGACGCTATGCATTTTGATGTTTTCATTTCACGCGAAATTTTTACGTCACGCGAGCTAAAAATTTTAGTAGAAGTTGTTGTACGTGGAGGTGCGGAACCAGAGGTAATCCGGCAAGAACTGCGTCGGTCCGATGGCTGCAATGGCGACCTCTTGGTCGCGAATGTACTTCCATGCCACAGACTTGACGGTTTCGACGTTGACGGCGTCAATGCGCGCAAAGAGCTCATCGCGAGACATGCGCTTGCCGTACGTTAAGAGTTGCCGACCAATCTCTTCCGCCACAGCGCTGGTGCCAGACTCGGAGTGCAAGAGCAAGGAAGACTTGAGCGCTTCCTTGGCGCGAGAGAGATCCGTCTCTTCTGGGCAGTAGATGAGGTTTTGGAACTCGCGCATGACGGCAAACGCCGTGTCGTCGAGGTGTTCGAGGTTGTCGCTCGAGACGGACACGCCAAAGAGGCCAGTGTCGGCGTAGTTGGTGTTGAACGCCATGAAAGAGTTACCGAGCTTGTTAGCGTTGAAGGCTTGCGCGAGCGGAGACATCATATCCGCTGCGCCGACGGCTTGCTTGTCCCAGCTACCAAGCATGGCTTGCATAACCATGAGAGGAACGGCGTCCGGAGAGTTCCAAGACGCACCCTTGAAGGCGACGGCAAAGTTGCACGTCGTCATGTCGTCATCGCGGATGCGAACCTCGCTGCCGGTGAAGTGACCCGGGTTCTTGGCAACCAAGGCCTTCGTACTCGCGCCCTCAGTCGGGAGATTGGCGAAAGCCTTCTCCGCGAGCTTGACGAGCTCGTCGTGGTCCACGGCACCGGTACCGACAACCACCATGCGCGGTGCCGTGTAGTGCGTCTTAATGTACGTCTGCAAGTCTTCTTGCGTCACGGAGCGAACGCACTTTTCCGACCCGAGGATGGTGGTACCGAGCGAGGTGTGTTGGAACGCCGACGCGTGCAAGTGATCGAACAAAACCTCCTCGACATCCTTTTCGACCTCCTCCATCTCGCGCAAGATGACGCCTCGCTCACGCTCGATTTGCGGCTTTTCCAACGCAGAGTTTTGCAAAATATCGCTCAAAATATCCACCGCCGCACCGACATCCTTCTTCATAACCTTGGCGTAGTACGTCGTCTGCTCACGGCTCGTGTACGCGTTCAAGTGTCCACCCATGTTTTCAATCTCCTCCTCGAGACCAGCCGCCGTGCGGCTCTTCGTACCCTTGAAAGCCATGTGTTCCAAGAAGTGCGCGGTACCGTTCGTCGTCGCGTCTTCATACCGGGAACCCGCGTCAATCCACACGCCGACAGTCGCGGTTTCCGCGTGCGCCGTCGGTTCCGTCGCCACCCGGAGTCCATTCGCGAGCGTCGTCACCTGTTTTCGCGGGCGTTCAATCCCCGTTACGTCAGTCTCTTTGTTTTCTTTACCGTACCAAGCGTGGCGGGGTCATTCAATGGGACGGTAGAACCACCGTCAAAGGCCAACCAAACCAAACCCCTTGGCGAGCGATCCGACCGATCCGACCGCGTCACGATCCTTCCCCCACGTCCGTTCGCCGCGTCCCGTCACCCATCCATCGAACGATCAACCACTCCGCCATCGCTTTTCCCGACGACGACCGGGCGCGCGATCACCGAAACCGTCCGACGGTTCGCGAAGACGCATTCAAAAACCAACCGAACGATCCACGCGCTGAAACGATCGATCATCATCAGGACGCGCGCACCTTGGTTTCGCTCGCCTTGGGTAACCCCAAATGCGCGAACGTAGCGCTCTCGGGACTGCTGTGACGCAAAAACGCGCTCGGCGTCGCGCGGTTCGCGTCTTCTTCCTCCCCGGTGAACACCGGGGCGGCGTCGCGCGCCGCGACGTTCGCCGCCGTGCCGTAGTGCGAGGACGAGGGCGATGCCGACGCGACGACGCGAGTCGTCGTCAGCGTCGTCGTCGTCGCCGCTCGCGTCGCGAGCAAACTTCGGGACAGACGTCGGGCGAGCATCGCGGGAGCTTCCGTTCCGTTCCGCGTGTGGTTCAACCGCCGACGCGCCGATGTGTGCGGGAGGGGGCGTCAGTCACCACAGTCCTGTGGACGCGTGCGACGAAGTATTTCTTAGACTTTTGAGTTTTTCGTACTGTGACTGTAATTTCGCCCATATATCCAAAGTGTCAATTTTGTGAAAGGATAATACGGACGCGAGCCCGTGTGATCGCCCGCGGGGCGCCGCGGTGGATTTTCGGCGAAAAACTGACCGGGGCCCGGTGGGTGGTCTACAATACGAGATACGTATCAGTTTTCCCCCGACGAGTGAGTGAAGAAGGTTAAGTTAACCAAGTTAACTTTCGCGCACCACCACCACCACCCACCCGGGGAGGGAGGGCGACCCGAACCGTCTTCACGCATTCGTTCACGGGAGACGTGACTGTGCCGCGCGACGCGAGCGAGGGTGAAGACGCCAGAGACATCGGATCGAGTGAGGCTTTGGAAACGCAGCATGATGAATGATACCGGCGACGAACGCGAACATCAACGCGACGACGACGACGAAGACGACGACGACGCGCCGATGATGGATACCGTCGTTCACCCTCGTGGTGGTGGTGATGGTGGTGATAAAAAAGCACTGGCGATTGAAACAGCGTCGACGACGCTGATGCGCGCCTCGGAGGATGCGTTGGTGATGTTGCGAAGCGCGGTCGAACACGTCGTAGGCGCGGAATCGCGCGTCGCGGCGCTGCGACACGCTGGTGAAGCTCGAGAGTCGAAATTGGAGGAGGAGTTTTCGTGCATACGAGAAAATTTGCGCGCCGTGACGGCAAAGACGGAGGAACTGATGGCGGTGATGCCGGTGCGGAGGGAGGAAACGAAGAAGATTGGCACAATTGATGTGGGTGAGGACCGAGGGATTGAGGGTGCCCTCGAAGACGCTGGGAGACGACGCGTGTGAGATGTGACATATTACGACGAACATGATGATGCGAATCAATGTAAACGCTCCAAGTCTTTCTTCGTGTGCTACATTACATGATATGATGACTAACCGAGGAGGTTACCCGCCCCGGGGTTGGTTTGTCGAGAAGCGACCGACGCCCACGGAAGGTTGTGGGTATCGACGCCGCTGCTTTGAATGGCGCCAATCTTCTGTAATGCGTCTCGCGCTTCAAGCGCATCTTCAAACCAGTGCTTCTCGCGACCTACGACGAAATAATCCTTAGCCCCTCGCCCAAGAATTAGAACCACGTCACCCTCTTCCGCCAATCCAATGGCAGCGCGGATTGCGTGATACCGATCCACCATGATGTACCTACGAACTAAGTTTTGAAGTCTCATGCACTCGTACTGCGCATTCTCGTGCACCTCGTACATATCCTTCAAAAATGGAAAGAGCGCCTCTTCACGAATCTTGTCGCTCTCATAAATTTCATCCCTAAATCCACTGCAAACATCTTCCAGAATTTTGTACGGATTTTCACCCTTTGGCGAGCCATTGGTGATGAAAACGACGTCAGACATGTTGTGCACCACTCTACCGATGACGGCGCGCGTCTCAGCGGCATTCTCGCCATCGTCATCCCCCTCGCAACCGATGAGGGTGATGACCCGGTTGCAGTTTGTCGCTCTTGCGCTTAAAATGGCTTGCTCGATAGCTTCGGGGGTATCCGCGCTATCGATAAGCACCGAAAAGTCTTGCCCTTCATCGATGAGCTCCATGCGCCCGGGAACCACCTCCACCGCCTCCAAGCCGGCGGCGATGACGTCGAGCGGAATCTCCGCAGCGAGACCGACGGCGACTGCGCAACAAATCGGACCAACCATGTGCTCACCCACGAGTCCAACGACAACTTCGACGTTGCCAGCGGGAGTCGACAGCGAAATTGCTGTTTCAAAGAGGGAAAAGTCAACGCGCGCCGGGTACACATCCGCGCCTTGGTTGTCAATGATCGTCGAATATGTCACGATTGGCACATCCTGAGCGTATTCGCGGCAGAGATCCGCGTCTTGTTCGTCTACGTTGAGCACAGCACGCTGCGTTTCCGCATCGCTGAGCGACTTGAAGACTTCCGCGACGTGCATCGAGTACTCAGAGTCCAAACCATTGTAATTTTTGCGTGCGCCTCCCATCGAGGTTAACGCGACAATGTCAAAGTTCATCCCCCGAGTCGCCTTTCGTCTCACTTGCTCCGCACTAACCTCCATGACGGCAGCTTGCGCTCCATTGTCCGCAATGCCCGCCGTGAGCTGCTGAAACTGGAGAGCATCGGACCCGAGCTCTTCAAATTCGTACTTGCCGCGGTACGGGGCCAAGAAGCCCGGGGCGGTGCACGCGCGATTACGCGTTGTGTCCTCTTCGTCGCTCTCCCAAACCCCACCCTGCGCGGTGAGCTTTAAATCTTCATCGATCAAGTTTCCATTCGAGCCAACCAGACCAATCTTGATTTCCGCCTCTTCAAAGATCGCCTTGACCAAGTACGACGTCGTTGTCTTGCCCACGCTCCCAGTGAGCGCGATGGCTGTCAAAGCCTTGGACGGATCCCCATAGAAAACCCGCGCGATGTCCGCCAACGCCTCATCAATATCCTTTACGACGGCGATTGGGACATCTGCCAACCCCTCGATCGGTTCAGGCGCGACGACGGCGACCGCACCCGCCGCGACCGCTTCTCTTGCCGCCGCCGCCCCGGCGTTCCCAGTCGCCGCGCACACGTACAAGTCCCCGCTCAACAGCGCGTTTATATCGTTGGCAATGCCCGAAATTTCCACATCCTCGTCATCATCCAGCGCGATCCATTCCGCAACCACATTCGCCTCGTCTAAGATCTCCCTCAATAGCGCTTCAACCTCCTCTTCCTCCTCCTCTTCGACGTCTCGCTCCTCCTCAGTCGCTTCGCCCGCGTTTGCCTTCGTCCTCGCCCCTCGCGTCGTCGTCGTCCTTCGTCTCCTCGTCGACACCAGACCCGCCGTCGCCGCCGACGCCACCGTCGCGCGCACCACCGACGGCATCGCCATCGCGCGCGTCGTCGCCACGTTAACCCCCGTCGCTCGCGTCACCGCCGCCGCCGCACCGCGTCGCCTCGAGCCCGCGCCGCCCAAAAAGGACCTCGAGCGCGCTTTGACGACGACCCTCGCCAATGCCGTCGTCGTCGTCCACCGTGCCGTCGTCGTCCGCCGCCGCGCGGCGCACACCCCACGCGCCGTCGCCGTCGCCGTCGCCGTCGCCGTCGCCGTCGTCGCGAGCGTCATCGCCTTCCCTTCGCCCGCGTCGCGCGGTCGCGTCTGCCGCCTCCCGTCGGTCGCGCCGTCGGCTCGCAAAAGCGCCCGAGCGAGCGCAGCGAGGCGAAAAGGGAAAAAGCGCGACGCGGCTTCAATACGAGGACGCGCGCTATCGAGACGACGCGTCCGTTTTTCGCCTCAAAATCGGACATTTGAATGGATGGGGGTAAAAATCGCTTCAAAGCGGGGTGGGAACGCCGGGGGTCGGCGGGTCCGAACCGAATTTTTCAATATCGAGCGTGGGGAAAGTCCTATGAGTCACACCGTTCGATTTTCCCCCGCGTCTCGCGCTGCCGACGCGCGCGGAGTGGGATGGGAATCCGTTGACGCGGATGGGTGACGTCCGGAGCGCGCGACGCGGAAAGAGCGAGTGGTGGGAACGTACACTCACATACATGACGATGATGATGATGTCTGGGACGACGACGTCGCTCAATCGAACGCGCGCCGCACCCGCCGGCGCTTCTTCTGTGCTTCGTAAGGAAGCCTCCACCTGCTCGAGTTCTTCTTCGATGCGATCGAGAGTGACGAAGAAAACGAGAGCGGTTACCGCGTCGACGGCGGGGGTGACGACGACGATGCATCGCGGACGAACACGGATGCGAATCGCGTCGGTGCGAAACCGGGACGAACCGGCGTTGGCGGTGACGACTGGACGAAGAGCGGGGGGAGCGGGAGGGGCCAGAGCAACAAGCGGGGCGCGAAGTGCGAGGCTGACGCGCGTCGCGGCGTCGGAAGGAAACGACCAAGAACGCGAGATTGAAGAGGCGACGAAGAAATGGGGACTCGAGGTTGGGTTGTGGAAGGTGTTCAAATCGAAATCGGGTAATGGCGGGGAGAACGGCGGGGAAAGCGGTGGCGGCGCGGCGGATTTCTCGCGCATGGACATGGCGAAAAAGTTGCTCAAGAGATACGGAAGCGCGTACCTCTTGACGTCGATTTCCCTCTCGCTCATCTCCATCACCGTGTTTTATTTCGCAGTTTCGAGCGGGATTGACGTTGCGTCGCTGTTGGAAAAGGTTGGGATCAACGTGAACGCGACGAGTGAGCAGTTTGGTACCTTTGCGTTGGCGTACGCGGCGCACAAGGCGAGCTCGCCGATTCGGTTTGGCCCCACCGTCGCGTTGACCCCGCTCGTCGCCAAGTGGCTCGGTAAGGAGATTGCGAGCGAGGATGCGATGGATGGCGATGCGTCGGATGGTGGAGACGCGTCGTCCAACGAGTGAGGCGTGACGAACGCCCTACGCGATCGATATCTGTGCAATGTATGACAAGAGTTAAATATTACCAAGACTAGTGAAACCGATACCCGAAAACAAATGTAAACGACAGACGACACACCTCGACGCGCGTGCCGGCGCGCTCGCGGAGTGGATCACGCTCATGACGGAGAATGAGGCTTCTAACCGAACGCGAAGACGACGCGGTAAACCGACGTCGTCGCGGTACCACACTAGACTGGTTGCGAGCGTGTTCGCACTCGCAAGTTTGGTGATGATGCTGATCCCATCGGTCAGCGCCGTGGTACCGAGTCGAAACGGACTCCCGTACCTCGACGACGCAACGTTCGAGCGCGAGACGCAAGCGTCGAGCGGACAAACCACCGGTACGTGGCTCGTGCTCTTCACGAACGGTGAGAATGGTGGCGCTCGCAGGGCAACTGCAAACGCGAGAAGGAAACTCGCGGAAGCGAGGGATAATCTTCTAGATTCAGGCGTCGTCGCGGCGAGCGTGGACGTCGGTGAGTCCCCGGAAACGATGGATAGATTTCGTCTCGTCGTCAAGCGCACTCCGAGCGTGGTGTTACTCAAGGCTGGTAAGGCGTACGTGCAAGCGTTGGACGACAAAGAAGCTGAAGACGAAGATGCGTTCAGCGTGGAAGCGTTCGCGACGTCCACGTACGCCGAGCAAGGCGAAGAGTTTGACATTCCACCAGAGTTGACGTTCATCCAGAAGAAATTCGCTCGCGTGACGAGCGGGATCGCATTTGGAATCGTCCGGTTGTACGCGAAATCAGAAAAACTTGCGAGCGTCTTGACGGAGGATTACGCCCAAATAGCGGCGGGTTGGCAATACTCGGGCTTGAAAGGCGCGCGCAGAGCCGCCTCGCTCGCGGCGAGTAAGCATGCAGATTCGTATGGATTACTTTGTTTCATCATCGCCGGGGTGTTGATTTTTACCGCGGCACTTCTCGCCGTGGCAACCTTTCCTTCGGGTCGTCCTAGCGACGCCGCCGGAGGAGCGCGAAAGTCAAAGACCGAATAGCCGGGCGGCGACTTCGATCAACTGTTTTTAGGAAATGTACGTAGAACAGCACAAAACGAAAGCAACTTTTCAACTATTTCGATCCGCGGTCGTCGATCGCTCTCGTCGTCGTGCACCCGCGTTGGACCGCAAGAGCCGCCGGCTTCTAAATCCCGACTACCAACCAACTCAACTAACCGCCTCCACATCGTCTTCAGTTCGAGCCTCAACGAGCCCAGATGAAGCGCGCGGGTTCGCCCGGATTGGACCGGGATGAGTCTCCGTCGATGAGCGATGCCTGCTCGGTGGACGTCGCCGCGTCAGACCCGCGAAACGTTCGACGAGCTCTCGAAGAGCTCTCGTTACACGGCGTCGACCAAGCCTTCAGCAGAGACGAGATGATTCTCAAACTCTTCGGCCCGATCGAGTCCGTCGTCCACGCGTGGGTAAATAAAATGGATAAACGAGGTTTGAGTTCCCCGGCGGGGGTACCGTTTCGCATCAACGTGCTCGGGGCGACGTGGGAACACGAGGTTTGTCGGTGGAGGACGTTTGCTGCCTTTGCACTGCGAGCTAGCGATGAAGTACATCCTCCCGAGATTTGTGTGCGGTTCGTCGGACCCGCGGTAGAGTATGAAGAAGAATACGCGTCGTTGATGAAGGTTGGAAGCAGTTCTGGGGAACGCACGGTGAAGTTGACGGCGAGCACGCATCAGGGTAGGTTTCCAAAGGATTTTAGCTCACCATGCGACCTCTTCCTCGCATTCAATGCGGGCTTGGTCATCGGAAAGCACTGGGCGCCAGCTCTTCGAGAGGTGCTCGCTGTGCATCGTAATCATATCGAACACGTCCTTCGCGCGAAGAACGACAGAGTTGTCGAGAACTTTCCGAGCGTACCGCCGCCGATTTGGTTTACAGATTACAACGAAGAAGCGGCGCAGTATAGTTTTGACATGCTCGCGCACTTGGTTGCTTCGACTGTACAAGGCTTGGAGGAGTTATTCGAGGTTAAGATAAAAGCGGATTTGATCAAACCATACGCAAATCCGTATCGAGATACGACTGCGGTTCAGATGGCGGAGCTCACCTCTTTGGCGTTCTCCAACTGTTACGCGTTCGCGTTTGTCGGTTTTGAAACCGCGTGATGGTTTGAGGACCGAAGCTGTACCAACAAAAGATTGATTGATTTGTTAGCGCGACCGTTGGTTGGTTGTCTTGTATTGAGTGCTAGTGTTGAGTTGATTATTAAGCTATGCTGTTCGTTTACCTATTTTCTACTTGTTACCAAAGCTGTGGCCTTTCCCGTCGTGGGCAACAGGCGCGTTGACAATCCTTCCGCTCGTTGCTCCATCTTTTCTCACCTCCAGAGGTGTCGTCATCCCTTGTTCGGATTTACCGAGACCTTTGCCTTTGCTCCATCCCATTTTCGCCATCATGCGCTCCGCCACGCTCTGCGGCTTGCTAGAATCACCATCCGGCTTTGGAGTCTCGCGTCTTTCTCCTTCGTAACTACCTCCGCCGTACCTACCGAGCTCCATCCTCCGCCGTTTCACCTCCTTTCCGTCCACGTTTAAAAACTGCTCGCGTTTCATCCCACGCTCTGCCTCTTTCACCCGCCGTTTCTTCTCCAGCTCGACCCGCAGAGCCTCGCTCGCCGTCGACACCGACCTGCGCTCGACGCGCTCAACGCGTTCAGCCAGCACCCGTTCGTAATCATTCGGCTCCATCGGATCGTACACCCCCTCGATCGTCTCCTCCATGGAATCCTCCGCGTCGTCCACGATTAATCTCTTCTCGCCATCATCTTTTTCCACCTCATCCACGCTCTCCCGCGTCCTCGTCGCCGCTTCTCTCGCTTTGGCCGCACCTCTCGCTTCCAACCTCTCCCTCTCCCTTCTTGCCTTTGCCGCCCGCATCGCGCTCGCCTGCGCCCTGAGCATCGCCCCGGTCGGTTTTCTAGCCTCTTTCGATGCCGACCCACGCGCCGAGGACGCTAACGTCGACCATGCCGCGCGTTTCGACGCCGCGTCAACGGCAACAGCGACGTCAACATCATTCCTAGTACTGGTCCCACCACCAGTTCTCTTTTCCTTGTCGTCGTCTCCATCGCCGTCGTCTTCGTTTTCGCGACGTTCCGCTCTCGCCGCCGGTAGGTCGTCGTAGAGTCCCATGACGCACCGCGAGCGCGCCGCGCCGTCTGCGTGCCCGTCGACTCGGGTCGTCGAACAGACGAAAAGTGACGATGTGAAGAGAGTGAAACAATCTTTAAAACGCGACGCACCGCGAACATCTGTGACGCCGCGACGTTTCGAGCGAGCGCGGACGATGTGGCGTGCGTGTTCAACGCACGGCAACGTCGCGCGGGAGACGCTCGAACGCGCGCGGGTTGTCGGTGGTGCGGTGCGAAGGAAGAGCGTTGACGCACACGACGTTGGTTCGACGAACGTTTGGTTACGAACGACGACGACGCGTGCGGGCGAGGATGACGAGGAATGGGTGCCGGGGGAGACGCGCGCGACAACGTTGATCGCTTCGCGAATGTGCGACGGAGACGATGGGAACAACGGGGCGAGCGCGACGCGGACGTACGAGACAGATGCGTTGGGGCTGTCAGACGTACACGCGTGCGCGTTCGTCGACGAGGATTGTCTCGTCGTCGTCTCCTCGGATGGAAGCGCGTGTGCGGTGATTGAAGACGTGTATGGAGAAGGAAAGGTTCGTGAGGTGGAGTCTGCGTCGTTGACGGAGGTTAAAGGGGCGAAGTCTTTGGTGACGTGCGCGGAGAGCTGCGAAGCGGGCAGGGGAAAGGCGAGCGTCGCAGTGGGAGATTCAAATGGGAACTTGTACTGCGTTTCGGTGGACCGCAGCGCCGGAAAGTTTACGTGGAGCGTTTTTGATCGGTCGAACAGGAGTGATTGGGTGGACGACATGCACGACGACGACGAGGATGAAGAGGAGGATGCTGAAGCATCTGTTCTTGGTTCGCCGACAAAGACTCCAGGAAAGTCGCGTAGATGGGGGGCTTTGAGGTCTGCAACCATGGCGGCTGGAGCTTTGTTGAGCCGCAAGGTGAATGCTGGGGGTATCAGATCGTTGAGATTTGCCCAAGGGTCCTCGGATTCAAAGAAGCGATTGCTCGTGTGCGAGGCAAGCGGAACCATTGAGGAGTGGTCGCTTGACATGTCAGGAGCCAAAGAGCCGACACTTGCTCACACTCACAAGGTTTCGAAGATGATTAAGAGATCTCTTCGCGGTTCGTCAAACGTCGCACTCATCTCTGCCGACTGGATCGTCACGGAGACGGGCGTGGATATCTCAGTCCTCGCCGAGTGTGACGGCAAGGGCTCTCTTCATAGACTCCTTCGAACGCACGGCACAGACGCGATGGAAATCGTGGCTTCAACGGTTCCCCCGGCTGGATCTTTGCCAGCGATTATTGAGCAAGCTCGAGTCCGCGTTGATGGAGACGATACCTTCGTTCTCGCGAGCGATGGTTCGGCGGTGATGTTTGCGGGCGTTGACTATTCTCGCATATTGACCCACATCGATACCTCTAACCACGAACCCTTGATCGACGCCACTTGCGCCAGTAAGGGTAAGTGGTACGTATTGACAAAGGATAGTGGGATGTCTGTGTTCAGTCCGCATGCTAGCGGAAGACAAACGACTCCGAGACGCGGGACGAACGTGACGCCCACAAGACGCGCCACTCGCTCGACAGTCCACGTGGACAGTCCGATGACGGATCAGCCCATAAACGAGTCCGATGCGATGGAGTGCGTTCGCTCTGAGTTTGAAACTTACTTTGCCGGTCGCAGTGGCCCGCCTGGACAGACGAAATCGCGATTGCGTGCCTCCGGGGCCTTTCTCAGCGAGTCTGCCCCGTTCGCCACAATGAGCAAAGGGGTGGTGGACGCACTTCCAAAGAAACTCTCAGGCAAGTCTACGCGTGGTGGGCCCACTATTGAAGAGAATGGCACGGAAAAGATCAACCGCCATCTCATCTTCCTGGAGTTTTTGTCGGACAGCGGGGTTTGGAACGAAATAAACGCCGCCGAGCGATCTGAGATTTTGATGCACGGTGAGATGATTGCCGCCATCCTCCAAGTCCGAGCTCTGCAAAACACAGTCGATGAGGAAATGAAAGCCGTACTGGAAGATATAGCGACTTCCGCCGGTGCTTCCATCAAGTCGACGGATGACGCGTTGGAAGAACGACCGGACGTAGAGATTTGCTTTAGCCGCTCAAGCGAAGCGAAGCAGTTGTTCTCCGCGGTCGAGCAAATTTTAGGAGCCAAGCTAAAGAAGGAAAAGGTGCTGGAGAAGCGTGCGATTATATTAGATACATGTGCGCGTGGTCTGTTGGTCGCTTTAGAAGCAGCGAACGACTTTAGAAGACGACGAACCGGAATGTATCCGCCTTCAATGGGTACTGGGGTGAATTGGACTTGCGAGCTCGAGGTGCGTGGCGCCCTTAGAGCGTTGGCGTACGCCTCTTGTGCGCTCCATGGCGAAGCGGTGGCAAGTGAAACCCACGTTGGTCTTGCTCCTATCCTCGGATCGCGTTTGCTTGCGACGGCAGCACCTCTTCTTGACGCGTGCGCCGCCCATCTTGGTGCGACACTCCCGTCGTCAACGGAAAGAGTTGACGCCCACAATGAGTACGTTGCAGACAGACGAAAGGTTCTTCCAGCGCTTCTCGAGTGCGCTGAACACAGCGCTACGGTTCCGTACGATAAACGACCCCAGCGCGGCTCCCTCAGTGAGGGCACGGACGTCAATGTCGAATCGGTTGCCGCCATCTCGGAGGCCCACTACGGCTATGAAGAGTTGTTCGCCATTTGCGACACCGCAAACGGAACTGAAAGACTTCATCATTACATGCGAACTCTCCTAGGAGCTCCGGAGGATGATGAACAAAGTTTTTCCCACTTCGTCTACAACAAGCTGGCTATCGAGCAGCAGCGCGATGCTGCGCTGCTGAGAGATTTACCTCCCGAGTTTCACAAGGACCTCGAGGAGTTCCTCGCACCGTATCCCAACCTTCGTTGGTTGATGGAGCTGCGAGTGGGTAAATACGCTGAAGCGATGAAAACGCTGGTCGAGGTTGGTGGCAATGGAAAAGGGGATGAAAAAATCCGCTTGCTCTCGATGGCAAAGCTCGCCGCCTTGGCTGCGGGATGCGACGAAGAAAGCGTTGACTCGTTTGACCAAATGTTGACTTGATATGAATACTAATCTTCTATAGACTGCTAAAATACTTTGCCAGCGACTATGCCAGCGAAAACTAATGCTCCATAGGTGGAGTTGCTACGAAACTTTGCGGCGCAATCTTCGCGATCGTCCAAGTTGACGGTTCCAATTTGCCAAGCCAAGTGCGACGCCGCCGACGCCACGCCGAGATAAAATGGAAAATCGAGTCCCACGTAGGCTCCAGAAGCGCACAAGGCCCCGGATCCCGCCATCGCGAATGCACTTAAATACTTTTTTGTATCCTTCCCAAAGTGTAAAGCCGTGGACTTGACTCCAACCTTGACGTCGTCATCCTTGTCTTGATGCGCATAAATGGTATCGTACACGAGCGTCCACGCCACGCCAGAGGCGTAGAGAGGCAACACCGCTCCCCAGTCACACGACCCTCGCACCGCGGCCCATCCTAGAAGCGCACCCCAATTGAATGTAAGCCCTAAAAACGCCTGCGGCCAGTTGGTGACGCGCTTCATCCCTGGATACGCCGCCACGAGCGCGAGAGAGCTCGCGCCTAAAATCTTTGAGTAGTCATTCAGTTGCAACAAAATGCCCAACCCCAACCCGAGCTGCGCACCGAGAAACGCCACCGCTTTCGGCACGCTGATTGCCCCGCTCGCGATGGGACGATTGCGAGTCCGCGCCACCTTCCCATCGATGTCTCGATCCCAGAGATCGTTCACGGTGCACCCGGCACCTCGCAACAAAAACGCCCCGACGCCAAAGAGCCCCAGCGTCGTCGCATCCGGAAGCGACCCCGGATCCGCCGCGAGCGCGATCGACCAAAAACACGGCCAAGCTAATAGAGCGCTTCCAACCGGTCTGTCCAAACGCACGAGTTTGGCGTAGGGAACCACAGAAGACGGAAGCGCGCGATCGACCCACGTGTTCTCGGCCTCTGGCGCCGCCGCCGGTTCGGACAAACCGCTCTCGTCCTCCTCGCGTTTCCCACCATCCGAAGAAGACGACGACGACGAGGACGCGAGTGGAATCGTTGACGCCGCGAACGTCCGACGCATCCACGCCCCTTCTGTCGTCCTAGACGTCGTCAAACCACCCCCACTGCCGCTCACTCCGCGCTCAACCCAGCGCCCATACTCACCACCACTCGCCTTCTCATCCTCCCTCTCTTTGCCACCGACGAGACCGCGACCGAGGACGCGAGAGAGATCGATCGCCGCCCCTCGTCGACCGATGCGTTCCGACGCGCGTCGACCCGCCGCGATCGCGAGCATCCCCTCGTCGTCGTCGTCGTCGTCGTCGACTGACGCCATCGACACTCGCGGGTGGAGTCACGCTTTGTGAACCGTCAAATTGGTACCCACTGGTTCGTCTTCCTCCTCTGCGAGTGACTCTCAAACTCTCTGCTTCACAGCGTGACCGACGCGCGACGACGACGACGACGACCCAGCCGAGACGAGGGGAATCGAGGTATCGGGCGGGAGTTTGAGAGCGAAAGATCTTCGAGCGATCGCGTCGCGTCGTCCGTGAGACTGCCCCGCGCGCCGTCGCAAAGAGTTGAACGTAATCTTCAACAAGGTGTTACACTCCGATCGACGTCGTTCATTCGGTCGACATCATGACGTCGAACGAGGACGTGACGACGGGAGTGGAATCGACAGAAACGACGACGTTGGTTTCGCAAACGCAGAAACGGTTCACGGGGCGACACTTTAAGACGATCTTGACTGTCGGGGTTTCGTTGGTTTTGTTGGCGCTGGCGTGCACGCTTGCGGTTGACGAGTCGTTTCTGCGCCAACCGATACCGTGCGTCCCGGGTCCCACGATGCTTTGCGCGAATGAGGCAGCGGTCTGTCATAAACACCAGCGATGTCATAATAAATATGGGATTCCGAAGACGATATGGATGATGTGGGATAAAGGCTTTGATGACGAAAACGCTCCGCAGTTTGTGCGTCGGGCTCGCGATTCGTGGATAGCGTACAACCCAGATTGGGAGGTGAAAGCGTTGAATATGAATGAGACCATCACTCTCGCGGGTGTCTTGGACCCGAATTCGCAGTATTACGTACCCTGGGATCGATTTAAACGCATGGGCATTCAGCACAAAGCGGACGTCTTGCGCGTGATCTTGCTCGCAAAGTATGGCGGTTTGTGGGTTGACGCCTCTCTGCAGGCGAATAAACCATTGCGAGAATGGATGGATACGTCGCGCGCGGCGCAGTTCTTCGTCAGAATGGACCCGGAAGCCATGCGCGGCAATCCAATCTTTTCCGTCTGGTTCTTGGGAGTACCGAAGAATTCATACGTCATGAAAAAGATAGCCGAGAAAATGGTCGCCGACGTCAACGAGATTGACACGCTCGACTACCTCCACCTGGGAGCAAAGGTGATGAAAAACCTGTGGCTCAATGACGAAAAGTTCAGGGCAAAGGTTGGTCCCGCGCACGATGCAAATCCGGTGCATTGCTTCAAGGGTGACATGGTTGAAGCGCCCGCCTTTAAGCGCTGCGCTCGAGCCTTGGTCCCCGCGGAGTTCGACCTGGACGCGGAATCCCACTGGAAGCAAACTGTGCGGCACGCCATCATAGGAAAGTAGAATGACGGATTGTAGTGTAAAATAATATTATGAAAACGAAGGAAAAACCTATCCCGCGCCTAATCCTCTTCCGGCGCTGGAGTAAACGTGCGAGCCATGCGAATGCTCGCGCGCACCGCGTTGCCGGCGTATGCGACGCGCTGATCCGCCTGCTCAGCAGTAGCCCCGGGTCCGATGATACCCATACCGACCGGCTTACCGTACTCCAATTCCAACTGTTTGGCTATGATGGAGAACGTCGACCCCATCTCTTGACCGTGCAGCGTCGATCCCTTCTCGATGTAACCAATCACGACCACGGCGTCCAGCGTCGGGTCTTGCAACATGTTTTCCACGACGAGCGGCGCCTCGTACGTCCCCGGCACCCACACAACCTTATCAATGGTACTCCCCATCCCGATCGCCGCGATCCTTGCGTCCTCCAACATTCGATCCATGAGTTTATTGTGAAACTCTCCGATGCAAACCCCGAGTCGGATCGGCTCCGAGTTCCCTTCACCGACGTGTAAGATGTTCGTCTTGGCCCACTTCTCAGCCTCCTCGGCCCGCTCGTGCGCGAACGTCACCGCGTCGTCCGTCTCCTGCACGCTTCCCGGAGAGTGATGCTTGTACTCACGCGGTAACGGCGCTTTCGTAGGCGCGTCGTCGTTCTTCTTCTTCTTCGATCCTCCCGCTCGGACCAGGCTTCGTCGCCCACCACCGGCACCGACACCCCGCACCACCGGGACACCGCTCGTCACTCGCCGAGACACCACCATCGTCGTCGTCACTGTCGTCATTGTTTCCTAATCACGCACTCAACCCGCGCGTCTCTCTCTCTCTCTCTTTGCGCGCGACGGAGGAAATTTACGAACACCACGCGCGGAACCGCGTTCTCCCGTCGTCTAAAAGTCCCGTCGTCGTCGTCGTCGTCGTCCCCGTTGGATGGCCCGCACTCGCTCGTTCCACTGAAAAGCGCCACCTGTTCGCTCCTATACTACTAAACCCTAGGCCCTGTCCGCGACGACCGAAAAGTGCGTTCGTCAACCCACCCGTAACACGCGTAGCGGTCACGGCATTGAAATCTCCCCGTATGACTCGCCTCCCTAGAACGCTTACGATTGTACTAATACAGGATCGTATTCTACATTTCGTATACCTAATCAGTTTTCTCCAAAATGAAAACAAGCTTCTTACCTCAGAAGACGACCGAAAAGGCAGTTCGCTCGAG
>Ga0181570_10000740_pt1 | contig 30077 bp, 20 predicted proteins | sample 101ome_18_FD_148667 | JGI IMG/M metagenome (GOLD analysis project Ga0181570, IMG submission 148667) | Coastal salt marsh microbial communities from the Groves Creek Marsh, Skidaway Island, Georgia - 101406AT metaG (spades assembly) | ecosystem: Environmental > Aquatic > Marine > Intertidal zone...
AATGCCTTTCGCGCATCGTTGCGCGAATCGTTCGATCGTCGACGCCGTGGAATCCGTCGCGGGAACGGCGCCGCGGGGAAACCGGGAGAAATCGGATGGGGAATACTTTTGTGACGCGTTCACGGCGTGATCGCGGTGACGCGACGCGCGTCGATGACGTCGCGTGACGGGATTTCGCCCGTCGCCGCGCCATCGTGTACACCAAATCGGTGCAAACGGCGCGACGCGGTCGCGTCTCGCGACGAGCGTCGCGACGCGTTTCGCGCGCGACGCGCGGTGGAAACGAACGACGCATTTTCTCCCGCATCCGATCGCGCGCTCCCGCGTCGCGACGCACGCCATCGCGTGTCCGCTCCGTCGACGCGACCGCCCGTCGCGTCGCGTCGCCCGTCCCGCGACGCGCAAAAATTTTCGCTGGTGGCGGTGAAAAAAAGCACACCACCCCGTGGGGCGCTGAGCATTAGCATTCCCCACGCTGTCCCGGTGCCTCCCGCGTGTGACGTCTTCGACGCGTTGCACGCGGGTCACCAACACAGGGTTTTGCCGTCCGAGCGCGCGATCGCGTCTGCACGAGTCGCCCCCGCGCCGATCGGTGACGAACCGCCGTGAACCACCGCGACGTCGACGCGACGCGACGCGTGTGGAACCGATGATGATGAATGAAAGAATGATGCACCACCGAACATTTCCCGTCCCCGTCGCTCGCCGAAAGTCTCGAACGTCGAAAGAATCTCACGAGTGACGGTTCGTGAACCGAGAAGGGTACCCACGGGCCCCGATCGCGGCCTTCGCTCGCGGGAGCGCCCGATCCTCCGGGTGGGTGGGTATATTGACGGTTCACGACTCGTAAATTTCGGTTTTGATTTTTCTCATTTTGTCCCACGCTCCCGTCGCCCGCCCGCTCGCCCCGAGTCGCCTCCGCCCGAGCGCTCGACCTTCGTCGCTGCGTTCGCTCGCGTCGGGCGAACCGCACACGTCGTCGCGCGGACCCGCGGAACCCCGGTGCGCGCGCGATCGATCGCGAAAGAATTCGATCGACGCGAACCCGAGCGATCGACGCCTCGAACGCGGTCGCGCGTCGACGAAACGGACGCGCGAACCCACAGACCGAAGACGGGTGAAAGAAAAACGCGACCGCGAGGAAATTCCCGAACTCTCGTCTGGTCCACGCCGAGGAGAGGCTGTTTACGACGGTGACGCGATGACGACGAACGGTTTCGCGACACCTTTCAAGGAGGGAACGATCAAGCACGCGTGCTACGTCGCGCTCGAGCGCGCGGGAGCGGAGGGTTTGACGGTGCGTGCGCGCGACGACGGGCCCGGGGCGATTCTCGGCGCGGGCGGTGGTTGCCCGATGGGCGTTCGTCTTGTTTTACGACACGGGCCTTGACAGTATTCGGACATGTGGAGCTCTCATTTTTGGGGGAAGACGTGCGCGCGAGCGACTGGAGCGCGAACGGCTGACTGACTGACGTGTGTTTACGCTCTTGATGATGTTTTTACGAACGCGTGTAGGTGAAAGAGATTACCAAGGCGGTGCGCGATCGTAACGGTGGAGTGAAACTCGGAGGGGCGACGCCGCAGAATACAATCGTTGGGCAACTGTCAAAGGACCCGACGTTTGTGCTCGTAAAGCGCGCTACATATAGATTAAGAACTAATGAGGAAGGCGGCGGCGGCGGCGTTCCGACGGCGAGCGATGCGCACACGACGACGGTGGAAGATGATATCGTAGAGGTTGCCGTAGGTGAAAAGCGAGCGGCGCCGACTGAGAGCGCGGCGAGTGATAAGAGCTCTGGCTCTGAGTTCGTCGACGTGACGCTCGCGTACGAGCCGGGCTCGACGATTGAGGTTGCGCAGCCACACAAGGTGCATGGCGCCACATGGGCGAACGCGAAGATTATTGAGAATGACGGCAACTTTGTCACGCTTCGCATCGCACCCGAAGGCGGCGAAGATGCTCCGTGTGAGTTGGCGCGTTTACCAACGAGCATGCTCTCGAGCACCATTCGTCCGGAACCGCCAGTCGAGACTCTCGCAGTTGATCAAACCAGGACTCTTAACGAAGAGGTTGATGTGCACTACAACAACCGTTGGTGCGAAGGGTACATTTCGCAAGTTCCAGACGCCCGAGGAAAGATGACTGTGTGCTTTCCGGGCGTCGGCGTGAACAACGACACCTCCCTCGTCGTCTTTCAAGATTCCACGGGGCAATCGTGGATTCGCGAGACTTGGAACAAGACTCGACCGAAGAGGGCGACTATTAGAAAGGGATGGACGCTCTCCTTGTATGGGCGCTGGTACCCGCGCGGCGCTGCGCAACAAGAATTTGCCTCTGGCGGGCCAGACTTGGCGTACAAGCATCTCGCCGCTGTGAGCATGAGCGAAGCGGGCGACAGTACGAAGAGAACGAAGCGAAACGATTCGGGCATCAATGCAATCACCGCCGTTTTAGACAACGCGCTTCTTCAAGAGTCGTCGGATGAAGAAACGAAGAATAACAGAGGTGTTCTTGGCTCCTTTGTCGGCGATTCAGCAAGGCCGATCGTTACGTCTGATGAGACCGACTGCACTTTCAAGTCAATCTCCGATGCTTGTTACCATCTTCTTCTCACGGCTGGTCCGCAAGGATTGCAAGTGAGCGAAATGGTCCGGCTCATTCAAGAGCGGGCGCTCGTAAAGCTTGCCGGAAGGACTCCGGCGAACACCGTGTACAGCCGACTGAGCCAAGATTCGAGATTTGTAAACGTGTCTCGAGGAGCTTACGCTCTAGAAGTCGTACTCACAGCCGCTGCGAAGAGCGTGGCACACAAGGGTCAAAAGTCTATTGCTGATGAATCTCCTAGGCGACCAAAGGTCACTCCGCTTAGCGCCGAGTACTCGACCATTCATCAAGCGGGCTTTGCGAGCGCTACACCCTCCTTCGCCGGAACGGTGTCAAAGAGTTGCATGTCCGAGTTATCGACAGCGAGCGAGCTCTTACTTGGTCTGAGACAAGGTAGAAGATAGCCAACGCACTTCTCTCAGATCAAACGGAAAACAGTAAAACAGGTAAAATAATATGCACGCAGGTAGTAAGCTCTTGCGTAGAAACGTGTGCGGGGTGTACGATTAAAGTCACGACTACGTTTTTGTTTCAGGCTCCCGCCACAAAGGATACGTTGTTATCAGTATATCATTACGAAAATTGCACAACAAGAAAACTAACTATCGCTATTCATCTAAAATCGACCCACCGACTGAGCTACGATGACCCACCACAAAATAAACCAGCAGTAACTAGCCACCATTCCGCTGAGCACAAACTCCATCGGTTCGCCGTGTAGATCGAGATCAAAGTTCAGATAGTTGACGACAAACAGATTACTCACAATCGTGATGAGTGCCAAGCCCCAAACCGAGAAACCGAACGAGCGGAACCCGAGCAAACCGCACATGACTCCAAAGTACCACCCCAAAAAGTACTTGCTCAGGTCGTTCACTCGAAACAGCTCGTCGCGCGTCCACTCCTCGGGTTTCGCGCGCGCGCGAATCTTGCGCAGCACCGCCGCGTCGCGCGTTCGCTGTTGCTTGAACAGCGCCACCGTTTTCGCCACCGCGCTCATTTCGCCTCGGTTTCGTTCGTGCCGATGTGACGCGCACGCGTGTGGTACTCTAGGTTCTGAACCCGTATCAATCCGGTTTTCGCCCAAAAAGCGCCCGAGGGCGACGTCATCGCCTCGCTTGAGAGGGACGACTCGACGGCGCTCACTGGTCGTCACCTCAGCGCGCGCGTGTCCTCGCACGACGTCAGCGAAGAGTCGATATGGCGTCCTTCACCGCGTCGGCCGCCGCCGTCGCGCCCGTCTCTCGGGCGCGCGTCGCGGCGAACAGAGCGAGACCGACCTCGGTGCGCTCGAGTCGCGCGAGTGCCACCGTTCGCAAGACTGAAAGCCGCGCGCAACGCGTCGTCGCGCCGCGTGCGATGAGCGAGATCGCGCAAACGGCGTTAGATCTCGATGAGGAGACGATCACGGCGGGTGTGGCAGCCTTCCTCGGCCTCGGTGCCGGCTTAGGGATCCCGATCTTCTTCGTGTGGCAAGAAAACAGAGATAAGGAACGCTTGGAAGAGATTCGTGAGCTCAACCGCGCGACGCTCAAGGCGACAGGCGAACAGATGAGTCCGGAGGAGATTGCTGAGTTGCGTCCGTCGAGATACCTCGACCGACGTGAGTTCAAGGATGACGATTAATCTAGTCGTGAGCGCGACGGGACCACACACAGGCGCCGTTTTTTAGCGCTATTGAATTGATTGTTGTGATTAAAACAAGCCTATTCGCAAGTAAGAAACACGTTCTATTTATTGTAGCCTAAAAGCAATCGAATTTGTCAAGTCCTTCTCATTCGTGCGCTTCCGAGTGCTCTCCCGGTGCAAACTTGGGATAGACTCGTTTATACAACGTCGTACAAATTGTGTCGTGCTGATGGATGACGCTGTTGAAGATGCACTTCATGCGACCGTGAGTACCGACCGGTTCAACGATTTTACCTCGGAGACCAAACTTTGTCCAGAGCTCCAAAGGTTTGAACCATCGAATGTCGTTCGGATCGTAAAACATGTGACGAGCTACAGCTTTGTGCTTGTGGGTGCGAAACGGAACTGCGCTGAGAATGACTCTCTTCAGAACGATTCTGTCTGGGTTTGCGTTTCTAACCGTACCGGTGACGGCGAGCTCAGCCTTGATACCTTCTGAAGTGAACGACTCCTTGAACCCAATCACGGGAGCCGGGCCGTAGGTGATTGGTCCATACACGCTGGCGATGGTTGGCGATCGCGCGCGCAAGAAGCGCTCCAGCTTGTGCTTGTCGCCAAGGTTGTCCGTGCTGTAAAGCGGGCCAGCTCGTTCGCGACGGAAACCAACATGAAACCAAAGCGGGTCTTTCGATTTCAGCGGAGCTTCATAGTACGGAGACTTGGTCACGCAGTAGTTCATCAGTGATAAGCAAGACTCAAACTGAAGCAAGCCGCTGAGCACGACGGGACCGGCGCCACCAACCCAACCAGTCCACATCGGGCCACATCCGGAGCCAATCTTACCATCCTCACCTCTCGGGCACACGTTTGGGTGCGGAGGCTCGTAACCGCCTTGACCTTCGAAGAGTGCTCTAGCAGGAGCACGCGGGACGCCGGCAATGGTGATTCTGACATACGTGCCGATTTGCGCGCCACCCGGAGCATCTTCCTCTTGGATTTCCAACGCGCGTTTGTGCGCTCGGCGGAAATTTTCAAAGGCAAAAACTCTAGAATAGTCGAAAGGTAAAGATTCTTTCGGGTCCCAAGGCGACGAGCGGAAGGACTTCAAGCCTCGATACTTTGCGAATCGATCGCGCGCGTGGCAATGAGCCGGAGTGTCCATCTCGTCGGGAAACTGCAAATCTTCATTCTCAGCGTCTTGAAGCAACGCGCGTTTGTTACTATCTCGTTGCGCCATGTCAAGATTCTTGCGCGTCTCTGGATCCATATCGTCTTCGTCGTCATCGTGCACCCACTCTTCGTCAGAACTGTCCTCAGCGATTTCTCCCCCACCCTCTCGCATCTCCGCCTCCGCGCCAAACGTGTCTTCTGCTGGCGCGTCACCCATATCCTCATCCGCGTCATCGACGCCATCTTCGTCGCCGTCGGCGTCTTCATCCAAAAGCCAAGAAGCTTGGTAGGCACTCATGCCAGCCGGACGAGATTTTTTCAGCGCTGCCATCTCCGCCGCTTCAAGCTCGGAAGCAGTCGGCCAGGTTTGTTCACCAGCGAGGTCATCAGGTTGGTTTTCACGCATGACGTCCTCGGCAATTTCTGGATCTCGCGTCCAAGTCATGAGAACGTCGTCGCCATCCATCGCGTCATCCGCGTTCCTGTGATTTGCGTTGAGTCGAGCTTCACGCGGCTCGTGAATCGACTCAATTTTTTGCACAGGAAAGTCGCCCACACCGGGAAGGTGCCAAAGCTGATTCGCGGTCCCAGGGACGCCACGAACATATCCTTCCACGAGGACTGTGGCGAATCGATCATCATTCGGATCTGCAATGATTTCACTGCGATGCGTGAGCACGTATGGACGCTGACTGCGCCATCGCGGAATCTCAGATCGAAGCTCAACCGTCTGACGGACCACTTCGGCGAACTCCGACGACGAAGCCACAGGGAGGGTCTTGATACGATCCGTCGGTACTTGCAACTCGTTCGCGACAATGTTCATCATCGCCTTCTTCACCTCTTGCTTCTTCGCTTGCTTGACTTCGTCAAGCCCGCGCAACGCCAACAGCGTCTGCGGAATGCCCAGCGCCTTGAGTGTGGGAAGACACTTGGCCACAGCCGAGCTCGGCTCGTGCGCGCTCACTGGCGCCACCACCATTAATAAATCACAAACCTTGAGCGATTCCAGTGCCGCCAGACAGTTGTTCGGATTGATTAACAGAAAGGACACGCGATGTCTGTGCCGCGAGCTCGTCGCCGTGCGAGGCACCGTGCAGTCACTCATCAACCCCTTCACAAACTCCGCCTTATCCCCACACGAGCCGTTATCCCCAGCAACCGTCTCCACCAACTCTTCCAAGTACGCTCTGAGATCATCTATTCCCTGTTCTTCCTCGTTAAACGCCAACACAGCCACGACGCGAGGCGTCGCCCTCGTGTACCGCTTCTCCGCCATCATCGCCTCTCGGTTCGCCTCTCGGATCTGTTTCGCCCGAATCGCCCGCGCCTGCTTGTTCCCGATCCCGTGTCCAACCTTCATCCCCGCCCTCGCGCGGGCGCCGAACATCGCCGCCGTCCCGGCATCGTTCGTCGTCTTATGTCTCTTCCACGAGTGCTTGCTCTGGTGCTTGCCAGAGTTGTGCTTTTTGTTTCTCTGCCCGTGTTGCGACGGTCCCGGCATGACGAGTGCAAGCACACCGGCGACGACAACCTTTCCTCTCTCCTCTGCTCGCTCGCGTTCGTCCTCCCGATCGCGCACAAAACGCGCGCGCGTGTGTCGGTCGGTTCGTTCGTTCGCGCTTTGTCGGCGGCGGCTGCGTTCCACCGGCTTTATCCATCCATCACACGTGTGCGTATTTGCTTGCAAATATGTCTACACTACTGAAGCCTCGTGGTCCAATTTCAAACCCTGATATGACATATTGAGGTGTCGTAAGTTCGATCTGATGATGAATTTTGGGGTGTCCATCCGCGAGATCTTCTCGAGGGCTCGCCAGAACTGGATAAGCGCGACCGACGACTCGAGACTTTCGTCAAATCGCCGCGCCGCGAACGCGCTCGATCGTCGATACGCTCGCTCTCGCCCGAAACGACGAAGACGAAGACAAAGACGACGCGCGGACCGTTTTAGATTTTGGACGGCGACGACGACGAGTGAAAGACCGTCATCACAAAGATGATGTTAACCACGATGCGCACTTCGATGGCGATTACCACTTCTGGCGCGACGCAGCGACCGATGAGACGCGCGCGAACGACGACGACGCGAGTCTTCGCGGATAGCGCGCAGAGATCGGCGACGGTGGTCAAGTCCAAGGCGAACGCCAAGCCGGCGAATGATTTGATGATTCGCGCGGCACGAGGCGAACGCGTCGAGCGAACGCCGGTGTGGCTCTTTAGACAAGCCGGGAGACACTTGCCGGAATATAACGAGTACAAAAAGTCGACGGGGAAGAACTTTCTCGAGCTCTTGGCGGATCCAAAGGATGTGGCGGAGGTGACAATGCAACCGATTCGTCGGTATAACCTCGATGCGGCGATTTTGTTTAGCGATATTCTAGTAATCGCCGAAGCGTTGAACATCGACGTGGAGATGCCAGGGGGTAAGGGAATTTTGGTTCCGAGACCACTCGCAGGTCCGGAAGAGCTCTCGAGAGTGCCGGAGAAGATTGATGTGAAGGAGAAGCTTGGACACGTGTTGGCAAGCGTCGTGGCGATCAATGAACAGATCGAAAAGGAGGGTTTGGGAGTTCCGCTCATCGGTTTCAGCGCCGCTCCGTGGACGCTCATGTACTACATGGTTGGCGGTTCTTCCAGAAAGAACACGGAATCTGGTATGAGATGGCTCAAGGAACACCCGAAGGAGGCGCAAAAGTTGCTCGACATTCTCACCGATGTCGTCATCGATTACCTCGACGCTCAAATCGAGGCGGGAGTGCACATGGTGCAAGTGTTTGAGGCGATGTGCGAACACATCACCGAAGAGAGCTTTTACGAGTTTGCCCTTCCGTCCATGGAAAAGATTGCCTCAACCCTCAAGAGCCGTCACCCGGATATTCCGCTTCTGGGCTTTGCGCGCGATGCTCCGTACGCCCTCGCCGCGCTCCAACGCGCCGGATACGACATCATTACCATTGACACCGCCATGGACCGTACCGTCGCTCGATCGGCGCTCGCACAAGACGCCGCCGATCGTGGCGTTGAAACCTCCGGCGTTCAGGGTAACTTTGACCCCACCTTGTTGCACAAGGATGACGGTTCCTCTTTCGAAGGTATCGAGCGCGAAGTCACCAAGATGCTCGAGGAATTCGGTCCGCAGAAGCTCATCGCCAATCTCGGCGCCGGTTTGAGCGGCAAGGAGGATGTCGAAAAGGTCGACTACCTTGTCGATAGCATTCACAGAGTTTCCGAGCAAATGATTGCCGGCAAAAAGTAAGCACTACAAAAAACAGACGGGAAATTTAGCACATTGTCACGCAACTTTGCACATTATTCGCATTCGCGACGTCGATCGTCTCGCATTCATCCCTCCCGCGTCCCAAAGGTTGGTTATGGTTTTGAACCAGTGCGATTCGGCTGATCGCTGATGAACCTCAGTGCGCGACCTCGCTCACCCGCGATCGTGTCCTCGCGCGCCGAACTCGCGCACCATGCGTCGCCACCGATCTGTACGCGCGTGCATCCTCCTCGTCGCCCTCTTCGCCGCCCTTATCGTCGGCGCCACGGCGGGGAAGACGAGCGGTCAACCTTCGGTTGACAAATCCGCCATCGAAAACGAAACGCGCGGTTTCGTCTCGAAAGCGCTCGTGAAACGCTTCGCCGTCGGTTCGAGCGTCGGTGCATCGCTTCACATGAACAGAACGCTGCGGGTGCGGGTGTTTAGTTATCTCGCCGTCGCGCTGGCGTGCGTGTGGTACGCGGGACGAGTGTCACTGGGAGCGGTTCGACAGACGCTGACGCCAAAAAAGCTTTTAGACGAAAAGGAGGAGTTTCGGCAGAAAATGATGGCGATGAGACGCGTCGGTAAGCCTGAGGCTACGTCGGTGTGGGAATCTTTGCGAAGTCAGTTTATCGAGGATATGGAGAAGAGGGTGAAGTTTGAGGGATACACATGGGCACTTCGTCGTTTAGAGGAAGCTTTACCGGCGGAAGCGTTGCCCGCAGATATGCTCGTGGATACCGGCGATCGCGCGAGAGACGCGAGAGACGCGTACACGAGGGCGTTGATTGCGAATAATGGTAATGTTGACCTAGCGATCGCCGATATGCGGAAGAGAATAGAGTGGCATAAGAAGCACGATTTGACGGAAGCCATGGCGTCGTGGGTGAAATTAAGCCGCGCGCAGCGAGAAGTCATGTACAAGAATTATCAGGGTGGGTGGTACACGACAAACTCGCCGTTCGGTGTGCCTATTTATATCGAACGTCTCGGGACGTTAAATGTGGATGCGGTGCTAAAGGAATTCACCGTCGAAGAAATCGTCAAGCAGAGAATGCGAATGCAAGGGTACTTGCTCAAAGTTTTGTTGCCCGAAATGGCAAAGCGTCCTGGTTGCATCGCTCGCGATAAGATTATACACGTCATCGATATGAAGGGGGCGACATCTAGACTTTTATCGTCTTCCACGTTTGCCGTGTTCCGTCAACTGCAAGAAGTCGATAAGAATTTCCCAGAGTTTTTGTACAAGACATATCTCGTGAACGCCCCGCTCGGCGTCCGCATGATTTGGGCGACTTTCGCGGCCATGATTCCAGCTCGAGTGCGAGCAAAAGTTCGTATTTATGGACCGCTTTCGGGGGCGCGATTGAAAAAGTTTGCCGCAATGTTTGGCAACGAGAACAACGTACCCGATTTCATCGGCGGTAAGTGTAAGCGCAAGCTCTTCGATTGTCCCCCGTGGAACCTCGTCCACATGAACGATTTCGACTTTATCGGATGGGAGCAATTGAATCGCAGCATGTCTTTATCGCTGAGCGCGTCGCGACGAGACTCGCCATCGATGGAATTCTCGCCGTCGAAACGCTCAAAGACCATGCGGCGCCTCTTTTCAAAGAGTAAGAGCGATTCGAAAATCAAATCACTGTGAGCGCGAGTATACAATAGTTGTGTGATGTTACTCTTCACAAGCGTCAGTCACATGGAACTTCACATGCCGACTCATGCGTCTCGCAGCCTCCTCGGTCATTCTCGCCGTCCTCGCCCCGTCTGCGAGCGCTCTGCGCGTCGCGTTTCTCGGCGATACCGGCATCGGTAACGATCGCCCGAGCGATCCTTGGACGAATTACAGAGGAGAAACCGTGCAGCCCAGTTACCAAGTGGATGGCGTCGAGTGTAAAACGTTCGATGGACAGTACTGTGGTCAATACTCCAGAGCGAAGGATGTGTTTAGACTCGCTCGCGAATCCGGTGCGGACCTCATCGTCCACGCTGGGGATTTAGATTACGTCAGTAGCCCGCGTTCTTGGCTCAGATTTCTCACCGAACACGTCTTTCGACACGGCGTCAGAGGTTACGTCGCGACCAAAGGCAACCACGACGTCGACGGATGGGACGGCGTCGATGATCTTTGGTCCGGGCCGGAAGGGTATCAAGCCATCTTGTCCCGACAAATTCCGAGAGGGTCGACGTTCCGTGGAAGTTACGGAGAGGATGCGTGGATGGAGATGGACGGCGTTCTGTTTGTGTTTTCAAGCGTCGGATCTGAGCGACCGGGAGAAAGCGCGAACCAAGAACACTATCGATTTCTCGAGGAAGCGCTTCGGCGGGATGCGAAATGGAAAGTATGCGTGTGGCACATGACGATGAATTCTTTACAATCGAGTTACAAACAGGATGCCACAGGGTACAGATCTTATGAGCTTTGCCGGACCGCCGGAGCTTTCATAGTCACAGGGCACGCCCACACGTACAGTCGATCGTACACAATGAAACGGTTCGGAACCAAAGTGTACGGTTTTACGCGTGGAGACCTCCAAGTCGACAATTGGAACTACGACGAAGTTTCACTACGCCCCGGGGAAGACAAAGGCACGACCGGCGTCGCCGTTGTGGGCATCGGGGGCTATAAAAACGAGGCCCAACTCACCGATTCTGGAATCTGGGCCAAAGTGTACTCGACATCCTGTCTTCAAGACTCAGGCACCTCGTGTCAACGCGCCCGCGACGCGAACAAATTCGGAACACTCATTTGTGATTTCAACGCCGATTCCGACCGCGCCCCGTGTTGGCTCGCCACCGTTGCGCGTCCCGGCGCGTCGCGCGATCGCAGAATGCAGCGAATCGAAAACGTTCGAATAGACGAATTCACCCTTCGTCGCCGCGGTTAATTCACCCTTCGTCACCGCGATCCGATTGGAGGCATTTTAGAATATTGAAATGATTGACGACGTTTTCACTCGTCTGCTTTCTAACAGCGCAATCGCGCGATGCGATCCGTTGCGTGCGTCGAGTTTGCTCCAAAAGTCAACTTTTTCTTCGCGCAGTTCCAACTGTAAATGAAATGATGACGTGGACACGTGTCGAAAATAACAGAATTATGAGAATAATTTCTGAGAATTAATCGCGACGCGTCACAAAGCGACGTTCACACTTCGCGCGCATTCGTTAGTACTCGAAGACGAAAAGTAACCATCATGTTCACCATCGCATCGACGACGACGGCCCGTCCGGCGCTTCGCGCTCGCGTGACGAAGCGCAATACGTCGACGAGAATTACAATCGTGCCGAAATCTGCCAATTCCGTTCAAAGAATGGCGCCAGTCAAGGTGCGTCTTTATCACAAGTGTACATCATGCTATTCGACGACTTGTTGACGTAAAATGAATCCGAAAAACTGACGCGTGAGTATCCTTTTGTAGACTGAAACGCGCGAAGTGGCGCAGGTCGCAGCCAAGGCTGTGGCGCCGCCACCGCCGTCCAAGTGCGTTTCCGAAGCGCAATACGTCCAAGCGGCGACCATCGTCTTTGGTGTTTATTCCCTCCAGATGCTCTTGATCCCGGCGAAGATGATCACTGATCACTTCAACGCTACCGCGGATCAAATGACGCAATTCTGGATCCGGGGAACGTCTGTTTTCAGCTTTGCGCTCCTGTACTGCTGGCAGCTCATGCCGGTTGCCGCCGCGGCAAAAGTTGCCCTCTGGGCCTCCGCCGGCTGCGGTCTCCTCTACCCGTGGAACGCCAAGTTTAACCTCATGAAGCACAATTTCAGCATCAAATACCCGATGCATTACGTGCCGGAGGTTCTCATGGCGGGTCTCACGCTCGTCGGTACCTACGTTGTCTACTTGTAAATTTTGCAGTGCGAAATTTCGAGTGACGAACGCCAGGGGCATACAATAACAACCCGTGTTTGGGTCGGCACGCGCGTCGTACGCGCGTGTGCTTGTAAATAAAATATAACATCACGCACTTCGTTGGAGACTATCAAAACACCGCGTCGCGCGGTACATCGCCACTTCGCTTGTTTGATGGAACTTTTTAGAGAGTTGACGCGCCAGAGAAAAACCCAACCACCTCATACGCCGATGCGCGCTCTCGCCGCTCCCACGCGTCCCGCCCTCGCGGCGCCGCGCGCGACGGTACACCGTGATGCGTGTCGACGCGCCGATCGCGTCCCGCGACAACGTTTCAACGCCGCGCGTGTTGTGTCCGAAGGCGACGATAGCTCACACGTCGTGCTCGTTGGGTACGCCCCGAGCGAGGTTCCTCGCGTCACCGAGCTCGTCGACGCGCTTCGCGCGGCGATAGAGGATTCGGGAACAGCCGTTGGACCGGTTCGCGTCGTCGGCGTCGACGATGGGGCGCTCGGGAAGACGCTGCACGAGGCTCTGGAGACGTCAGGCGAGGGCGAGGCTATGTCAGGAAGTGGAGGGTTTGGAACGCCGCGCGTCGTCATGCTCGATGGCGACGGAGCGAAGACGCTCATGCCAGATTTGAAGTTGGAGATGAATGAGGAAGGGTTTGAGAGCGCCGTGTTCGGGGTTTTCACGGATAAGTTGACCAAGCTGCCGCTGGGTATGGTGGCGAAGAGCGTCGTCGAGGCGCACGAGAGGTATTGGAACCTGAAGCCGACGACCGAGGCGGATTCGTACGACGTGGAGAAAGACGTCGACTTTGATTACGACGGTGAGTCGGATGTATGGGATCTTGAAAAGGTGACTACGGCGATGGCGGTGGCTATGGACCGCGCGGACGTTTTGGACACTGCGAGCGTGGCCAAGGGTGAGGAGCGTCTGAGAAGCGATGCATCGCACGTCGTCGCCGTGGACGGGGTCGTGGGAGAGCCCCTTCGAAAGGCTCTTCTCGATGCGCTGACGGAAGTCGACTACGATCACTACAACGAACCCGGTCCACCCGAAGGAAAGTGGAACAGAGAGATGCGAGACGGGCTCGACGGCGCCGACGGCGAATCTCCTCCTCCGAGTTGGGGTCTGAGCCCGGAAACTCTGGATGAGATGATGAAAACGGACGCTGTGCGCACCTTCCGCGCGCGTCTCGCGGCGTTGTACCCTGAGTACGATATCCGTACGATGCCAGCCGACGCACTCGAGCCAGACGGTATTCCCGGCGCATGGGGAGGTTCGAGCATCTGTTCCGCCGTCGGGAACGCGGCGGTGTACGGCGACATGTTTCACTGGCACTTAGACATGGATCCTAGCCAACTCGATCCGTCGGCGCCGTGGGTCGAGCGCTTCGGTTCTTACGTCAACCGCGAGCGCGGACGGCCATTGTTCGTATCGGCCATGGTGTATCTCAATCCGGGTCCGTGGCCAGCGGCGTTCGACGCGGAAACCTTATTCTTAGACCCAGGCACTGGCACGGGCGTATTCGTCCGCCCGCAGCCCGGCAGAGTGGTGCTCATGGATCAGGACATTTTACATCGAGTCTCCACGCCGAGCCAAATCGCCGGTCTTCCGAGGTACTCCTTCGTCCTCAAGTTGTGCTTCTTCCCGAAGCGCGTCGACGCCCCGCAAAAGATGACGCTCATCCGTGAAGCTTGGGGCGAGCCGTGCCTTTTTGGCACGGCGGCCGGTCACGTCGGCGGCGAAGAAATCTTCCAAGAAGATGACGACTGCGATCCCGAGCTCGAAGACTGCGACCTCTGGGCGTTGGGCGGTGTGTACGCGTCCAACGATGAGTACTACTACGAGGGCGACGAAGAGGTAGAGGCAGAGGTGTGAGCTCATTCTGTATCCTCGGCGGCGCGCGTGCTTCTTCCTTCGCGGATAGCGATTCTAAAACATTGTATTTAATGAAACCACATTCATTTGTCATCTGCGTACAGCCTGGGCTCTCACGCCCACCTCGACCACACAAACACGCGTTGTCGCACCTCTTTGCGAACGACTGGTCATCGCTGCCGCGACGCACGAACGCGCGCGACGATGTCATCCATTTCGTCTGCGCATCAATCCCTCGCGTCGCGCACGCGATTCACGAACGCGACCTCGAGAACCCGAACGACGTCGGTTCGACGTCATCGGATAAACCCGACGCGACGCGACGCGACGCCGCGCGAGACGGACGAACGGAAGCTTGCGAGCGACGCGGAGGAGTTCGCGCGAGGCTTACTTGACGCCGATGGGGCAGAGAACGCGATTGGTGTCGAGACGGAGAGCGATGAGGTTGAAGTGAGACGCTGGAGCGCAAAGGTGTCGTCGCTCTCGGCTGAGGTCACTTCGTTGACGGCGGATTTAGACGCGTGTTACGCGCGCGTGTTCGATGGGATAGAGCTACTTGATGTAGATGCGGCGCCGATTGGGCGGACGTTCGAGGAGTCGATGACGGAGACGGCATTCAGGGAGCTCGGTGCAAGAGAACCGGAAACTGCCCGGGCGTTGCTCGAGAGAGCCGAGAAGGATACCGCAAGTTGGTTGGCGTTTCAGAAGAGCGTTCACTCGATAAAAGCGCGCCGCGATCGCACGAGGGATGCTTTAGCCGATGCGGAGAATTCATTGGCGCTGGCAAAGCGTGGAGGCGTTGGATTTTTGAGCGCTCCACCGGTCAAGTCAACGAGAGCGCTCGAGGCAAGAGAGGGAACGCGGAAAATCGTCTTGCTCAGCGGTTTCGAGAGCTTCAACGTCGCGCTATACAAGGCTGCGGCTCGAGATTTGAAGAAGAGGTATCCACACGTCGATTTGTTGGTGTTTAGCGATCGGGATATCGATGGAAAGCGCGACGAGTTGGAAGCGGCGCTGGACGGAGCGGATGTTTTCTTTGGTTCTCTCCTCTTTGATTACGATCAGGTTGAGTGGCTTCGCTCCCGCATCGCTGACGTCCCATTGCGGTTCGTCTTCGAGTCGGCGTTAGAGCTGATGAGCTGCACGTCGGTGGGATCGTTCCAAATGGCGGCGCCAGGAGGGAAAAAGGCGGGTCCGCCACCCGCAGTCAAAGCCGTGTTGGCCAAGTTTGGTAGTGGGAAGGAAGAGGACAAACTCGTCGGTTACCTTTCTTTTTTGAAAATCGGTCCACAGTTGCTCAAGTTTGTTCCGGGTGATAAGGCTCGCGATTTGAAGAATTGGCTCACCGTGTATGCGTATTGGAACCAAGGCGGCAAGGAGAATGTCGAGGAGGCGTTCGCGTTTCTCGCTTCCGAGTACTTGCAACCTCCGGGGCAGGAGAAGAAGGAGCAATCCTTCATCGAGAAGGTTTTCGGAGTTGGATCGTCGGCTCCGAAGCCGCCGGTGGAAACTCCCGCGTTGGGGTTGTATCACCCACAGCGCGAGCGTGAAAAGCAGCCTTACTTTGAGACGATATCGTCATACCTAGATTGGCACGCTCGCATGCAACCTGGCGTCGTGCCTCCAGACGCTCCGCGCGTCGCTGTGCTTTTGTATCGCAAGCATGTCATCACGAAACAGCCTTATCTTGCCGACTTGGTCGAGTCATTCGAGCAGTCGGGCGTTTTACCGATTCCGATCTTCATCAACGGTGTAGAAGCGCACACCATTGTGCGAGATATGTTGACTTCAGATCACGAACAAAAACAACGTAAACAAGGCATCATCGAGGTTGATTCCCTTAAATCCGATGCTGCCGTAGTCGACGCCGTCGTCAGCACGGTTGGTTTCCCGCTCGTCGGTGGCCCGGCGGGAAGTATGGAAGCTGGTAGACAAGCTGAGGTTGCGCAAGGCATCCTCGGGGCGAAGAACATTCCTTACTTTGTCGCCGCGCCCCTGTTGATTCAAGACATCGCGTCCTGGGTGCGAAGTGGTGTGGGCGGTTTGCAGAGCACGATTCTTTACGCTTTACCAGAATTAGACGGCGCGATTGATACAGTGGCCCTCGGTGGCCTTTGCGGAGACAACATTTACCTCACTCGCGAACGCGTCTTTGCTCTGGCGAATCGCTTGAAGCAGTGGCATGCATTGCGCAACTCCAAACGAGATGAACGCAAGATTGCAGTCATGATGTACGGTTTCCCTCCCGGTGTGGGTGCGACTGGTACGGCTGCGTTACTCAACGTACCTAGCTCATTAGATGCCATGCTCGCCTCGCTCAAAGATCAAGGATACGATCTTGGTGATGCCGCCGAGTTGCCAACTGGTGAATCCATTGTCAAAGCGCTTCGTCTACTCGAGGAAAACTCAACCATCATGGCTGGGTACGACGGTGCGGTGCAAGTGATTGAAAGCATGTCCGATGAACTTCCTGGCGTTACCGTGGCCGGATCGAATGTGACGCCGCAGCAACTGAAGAAGTGGTTGGCGTTTCCAAAGTCTTGGGGCCCGTCCGAGTGGGGTCCGATTCCATTCTTACCAGAGTCGGACGTCTTGATCAAGAAGATGGAAGCTGCCTGGGGTCCTCTGGAAAACTACATAGGCTTAGCGACGGCGCCAGGGAAAGGCAGTGTCGTGACTGGACTACAACTCGGCAACGTGTTCATCGGCATTCAGCCAGCGCTCGGCGTCGAAGGCGACCCGATGCGTCTACTCTTCGAGCGTGATCTCACGCCGCACCCGCAGTATGCCGCCTATTACAAATGGTTGCAGAATGATTTCCAAGCCAGCGCCGTTGTCCACTTTGGCATGCACGGCACTGTAGAATGGCTTCCAGGCTCGCCACTTGGCAACACGAGCCTCTCTTGGAGCGAGCAATTGTTGGGCGCAATGCCAAACGTCTACGTGTACGCCGCGAACAATCCGAGTGAAAGTATCATCGCCAAACGCCGAGGATACGGCGTTATCATTTCGCACAACGTGCCACCGTACGGCCGAGCCGGGCTCTACAAGCAGACGGCGCAGTTGAGGGAACTCTTGAATGAATATCGGGAGAACCCGACGGAGAACGCCGCGCTTCGCGTGTCCATCCTTGACATGGTGAACGCGGCGGGCCTGGATAGCGATTGTCCATTCATCGACCCAGAGTCTAGTGAGGCCGTGCGCGTGACTCCAGATCTCGCTGATTCGCTAGAACAGGCGAGCTTTGACGAGTACGCAAGTGAGCTTTACACGTACTTGGGCGTGCTGGAGAATAGACTCTTTAGCGAAGGATTGCACTCGCTCGGCAGAGCGCCGACAGAAGAATCGATGGCTCAGTACCTGAACGCGTACTTTGACGGTGACATCAGCGAAGAAATCGTGCGCGAAATCGTCACTGCGAAATCGGGTGAGAGCCTCGACGAGATCAAATCCAGACTGGAGAAGACTTTCGATCTCTCCGTTCCTATTGACGCGCGCGACGCCATGGCGAACGAAGGCGCGACATCCACCGTCGGTGACAAGGTGACCGAAGCCGTCGAGATTCGCGACTTGCTCGCGCTTAACAGCGAAGAGCTCACTGGAATGCATCGCGCGTTGGACGGTGAGTGGGTACCGCCGGCTGTCGGAGGCGATCTTCTTCGGGACGGCAAGGGTGTGCTTCCCACCGGTCGCAACATTCACGCGCTCGATCCGTACCGCATGCCTTCTGCCGCGGCAGCCGCCAGAGGCGCGGCTGTGGCCGAAGCCATTTTGAAACAGCATCAAGAGGCAAACGACGGCGCGTACCCAGAGTCGGTGAGCGTGAACTTGTGGGGGTTGGATGCCATCAAGACAAAGGGCGAAAGCGTCGGCATTGTGCTCCAACTCGTCGGCGCTCGAGCGGTGAAGGAAGGTACCGGTCGAGTCGTGCGCTATGAGCTGATTCCGTTGAGTGAGATGGATGGGCGACCGCGCGTTGACGTGCTCTGTAACATGTCTGGCATTTTCCGTGATAGCTTTGCCAACGTGGTGGGATTGTTGGACGATTTGTTCATTCGCGCCGCTGAAGCGGATGAACCGCCAGAGATGAACTTTATCCGCAAGCACGCTCAGGAAATGGAGGCTGAGGGTATCGAAAACGTCACAGCACGTCTCTTTAGCAATCCACCAGGCGATTACGGATCAATGGTGAACGAGCGAGTCGGAACGAGCGGTTGGGAGGATTCGAGGGAACTCGGAGACACTTGGGCGTCTCGAAATGCCTACTCGTACGGCAAAGGTAGCGAACGAGGCACGGCGCGTCCAGAGGTTCTTCAGACGCTTCTTCGCACGACCGAGCGCGTCGTTCAGGAGATTGACTCAGTGGAGTACGGGTTGACGGACATTCAAGAGTACTACGCCAATACGGGAGCTCTCGTCGCCGCCGCCAAGGCGGCAAAGGAGGACGCCGGCGTTAAAGATCCATCCGTCGCCTGCTCCATTGTCGAAACCTTTGGCAAGGATGTTACACCGAAAGACTTGAATGAAACGCTTCGCATGGAATACCGCACAAAGTTGCTCAATCCGCGCTGGGCAATCGCCATGGCTGATCAGGGATCGGGCGGGGCGTACGAGATTTCTCAGCGAATGACAGCGCTCGTCGGCTGGGGCGCTACGAGCGGCTTTGCCGAAAACTGGGTCTACGACGGTGCCCACGAAACGTACGTCAAAGACGCCGAGATGCGCGAAAAGCTACGCAAATCGAACCCGCAAGCGTTCAGAAACGTCGTCAAGCGCATGCTCGAGGCGGCGGGACGCGGCATGTGGGACGCCGACGAAGAGACGCTGCAAAATTTACGCGAATTGTACTCCGACGTAGAAGACGAAATGGAGGGCGTCAGCCTGGCCAAGACTTCCAGATCCAAAGCAACCGCGTGAAGAACAAATGTAATACAAAATTCATAACAGTGTACGCTAATCGAACGACGGCACGGCTGACATCGGCGCATCCGACGCCTCTGGAGGGACGGCAAAGCTCAATTGCGCTTCGTCCTCCCCAGTCTCGCTCACAGGAACCTCAAACTGCACTCTCTGCAGCAAGCACACGTCATCCTCTCGACAGAAGTACACCGTGCAGTTCACACGCACCGCGTCCGCGTCACCCATCGCGTCGGGGTCCACTTTAACCTTTCGAGTCGCTGCGACGGGCTCGCCCTTCGCGTCGGCGAAGAGCTTCCCAGCATCTCCCCCGATTACCTCAAACCTCGAATTCGCCCCCTCCGTGAAGTGATACCCGATCGGCAGTCTAATCGTAAATTCAATCTCGCCTCCGTCGCGTCGAATCGCCCGTTCCGCCCGAACCGTCGCCATCGCGCGCGCCTCGCTCGGTCCCACCCCGCTCGCCCAACCGACCGCTGCGACGCAAGACGCCCCGGCGAACCGCATCATCGCCCGTCTACGCCCCGTCACCGCCATCCCATCGATCGACGTCGGTCGCGCATCGTTCGTTTCGTTTCGCACCGTCCGCGACGACGCCGACGACGCCGACGACGACCAATCCGGCCAGACGACGCCCGCGTAATCGACAGCTGATGTCGATGATGTCGTCGCTTCGTCAACCGTCGCCAGACGCGCGACCGCCGACCCGACGTCTCGCGCGCACGCGCGATTCGGATTCGCGCGCGGTGATCGGGAAGACACCGCGCATGATGTCCTCCCGACGAAAGCCGTCCCGGCACCCGCGCGCGTCGTCGTCAACATCGTCACGTGCGTGTCTCACTATGAAGACGGAAGCAAACCAAAATATTCACACATTTCGCACATTCACTATTAAGATCATTTTAACCCATATAAAATAAGGAAACCACGTGTTCCGTATTATAAACCCTAGTCTCCTATACCCTAGGTCTATCCACAAAAAATCACGCATCGGCGCGCAAACACGTCGTCTCGACGACGACGACGACGCGCGTCGACACACCGCGGCTCGGTCCAGAGTCGACCATCGCGACGCGCGCGTCGGTCGTCTTCCCCGCACCGCACCGCATCGCGCGTTGAGCGCATCGACGAGTCGGAAACACCACTCGAGTCGAGTCGAGACACTCGGTCGAGGGGTCCACAGAACGATGGCGGCGTGGACGTCGGCGTCGATGCGCGCCGCCGCGACTGGACGCGCGACGCCGACGACGACGACCCCGACGACGATGACAACGACGACGACGCGAAGAATCATCGTCGCGAGACGGTTCGCTGGACCGACCGGCGATGCGCGAGGCGAACCGATGACGATGCGTGGTCGCTCGACGACCGCGAGGGCGAGCCGCAAAACGACACCCAGAAGGTCGTACGAAGAAGATGACGACGAGGACGCGTGGGCGGACGGTACTTGGGACGACGACGACGCGACGGATGATGAAGGCGACGAAACGGATGCGCAATCGTCGGCGTTTGCAGAGTCTTCGCGGGGGAACGGCGGAAGACGCGGGTGGAGAGGAAACGGGCGAGCCGCCGGACGAGGGTCGTACGAAATCGTGGAGGGACCGCGAGGGGAGGTGACGACGAGACCGTCCATGGATGAATCGGATGGTTTGAGCGGGTCGATCGCAGTCGGGGTTGGTGCTAGAGCGATGTCGGCGGGGACGGATGGGCGTGGTGGGTCGGAAAGAGGTGATGGACGACGGTCATGGAGACGGTCGGGAGGGTCGGACGGACGCGGCGGGAGAGGTAGCGGCGGCGGCAGGAAAGGATTGTCGTCCTCCTACGGGGCGTTGGAGAGAGCTTTGCGAGACGATGATGGTGAGGATTCGTCGAGCGCGGCTTGGGATTTGAATGATGAGATGTGGGCGAATGATGCGGCGGTGATGCTCCGGGCAGCCGATACCGGGGAGGCGCCGGCGGCGCTCGAGGCGTTGCGTCGGATGAAAAAGGTGGGTGAACGGGGTGGTGTCGCCGTGCCTTTGGCGTTTTATAACATGACGCTTCGGGCGTGTAAGAGATCTCGACCGCCGGCGAGCGGGGACGCGACGCGTTTGTTGAAAGAGATGCGAGAGCAGGGGCCGGGGCCGGATGCGAGGACGTATCACGAGGTTATCGCGGCGTACGCGCGAGCGCTCGAATGGAGGCTCGCCGAGCAGACGTTCGAAGAGATGAAGAGAGACTTTAAGGGTCGAGGTCCGACGTGGTATCCGAGCGTCCGCGTTTACACCTCGCTCATCAGCGCTTACGGTAAGGGTGGGCAGTTTGAAAAGGCACGAGATCTCTTCGACACGCTCGTTCAGAATCCTCAGGTGCAGTTAGACACGGGTGTGTACAACGCGTTGCTCTCCGCGGCGGTGAACTCTGGAAGGTACAAGGATGCGGCTGGAATCTTTGAGCGCATGATGAACGATGGTGTCAGACGCAACGTGACAACGTACAACGGGATGCTCCAATCGCTCGGTAGACAGCGTCGCATTCGAGACATGGAGACAATGTGCCAGTCGATGCAACATGCCGGCGTGATGCCGAACGAGACGACGTACAGCACCCTGATTACGGCTCATGGAAACAGTGGAAACATAAACCGCGCGCTTGAGCTCTTACACCAAGTGATCATCGCGCCGCGACTTCACGCGACGTCTGTCATTTTCAACAGCGCACTTGGCGCGTGCGTCAAGGCGGGAAGTTTGGAGGGTACGCAACAAGTGTTGCGCGTCATGACGAGCGAAGGCGTAGTGTCGACGCTCGTGACGTACAACACGTTGCTCATGGAGGCGAGCGCCGAACGCGATTGGCCGCGAGCCATGGCGTTGTACAAGGAGCTTCTCGTCGCTGGCTTTGAGCCGGATACGATTACGCTCGATTGTCTCTGTGGCATTGAAAAGCTCCAGGCGCGTCGAGAGCAAGCGCTTCAAGAAGAAATCGCCCGTGCTGAGCGCGATGGTACCGAACTTCCAGAGTGTGAGCGGGTTTGTGACGTCAACGACACACCTGTCGGTGACCTGCCGATGCTCATGCGCCAGCTCGCCGACGACAAGGACATCGCAAAGATTTCTGGCGCTAAGGGACATGTGTGCGACGCCCTTCTCAGAGTCCTTCACGTCAATAATGAAAACGCTGAGGTTGAAGACACTTTCCACCAAATGGTCGGGCAAGGCATCCCTAGAACAGTTCACACGTACAACTCGTTGTTAATCTCGTACGAGGCACGTAAGGAGTGGCAAAAGGCGGGCGACGCCATGGCTCAAATGACGAGCGAAGGCATCACGCCAAACGCCCTCACGTTTGACGCCCTCATCGACGTATGCGAGGAGATGGGACAGTGGGACCGAGCGACTTCATGGCTCGAACAAGCTCAAGCGGCTGGACACTTTAGATGCGAGGATGATCTCGGTGTGTTGGACTTGCACCGCATCCGCTCCGCGGGCACGGCGCAATGCGTCCTTCGCTGGTGGTTGCGCCGAATGCGTCAGCGTGCCTTGGCCCCGCTCGACGTCCGCGCCGCCGGTAAAGGCACTCGCGCTCTCGTCTCTGGACTCACCGCCGGCAAGAATGAAATTCCGATTGACATTCGCGACTTGCCAGAGCAAATTCAAGTCGTCACCGGATGGGGCAAGCACAGCACTGTGTACGGCCACTCACCCGTCAAGGAGCGCACAGTCGCCACGCTCGGTCGACTCAACTCGCCATTCGCCGTTCCACAGTCCAACATCGGCTGTCTCATCGCCGATCGCGGCGCTGTGAGAACCTGGCTCGTGAGAGACGAGCTTCTCTCGCTCGTCCGATTTTTAGGCGGCAACAAGGACGCATTACGCAGAAATTTCAACCCCGAGAGCGGACCAGTGAGCGCGCGCGCCACCAAGTGAGCGGCACGACGCGAAATACGATGAAATCCATAATAACCATCGCGTCCCGATCGGGGGTGATTTCCGCGTTCACATTCAAACAACGACGACGACGACAACGACAACGACAACAACAACAACAACTTATAGCACGCGACGCGCGACTTTGTGTAGTATTCATATTCAGTTCAAGACGAAACATCGTACACTGTTTGTCCATGTAATCAAATCCAAAAAGCGAAAAGCATCACACGACGCGCGAGCGCCGCACAACGCCGCCGCACGTTGACTCGGTACCCCGCGATGACCTTCGCGACGACCACGACCACGACCACCGTCGTCACCGCCCGACGATCGACGGTGCGTTCATACATCGCGACCGCTGCTCGCGACGACGCGCGTCACGACAGGGTCTCGACGCGAACACGATGATTTTCGGTGACGTCACGCGCGTGTACTGACGACGCCTCGTCGCTTTTCGCGCGCATCCAGGCTCTCTCGCGCCGACAAAGACGCTCGGTGCCGACAAAGACGCGCGCGTCGCAAGATGATGACACGGCGGCGGATTCCTCGTCGTACCGGGCGCAAGAACAACCCGAACTCGAGGGGTTCATTGGTAAAATAGTGAGCAACCTTCCAGACGGACGCAAGGAAACCGCTCCGGAATCCTACGGGTCGCGTCCGGAGAGTAAAACACTCAAGGAAGGACGATACGCTCGCGGGGACCCGATTCGTTCCGGACAAGTGCGGGAGGATACGATCCGGGGCGAAGATTTTGAGGTGGTTGAGAGCGGCCCGGGCGTGGGCACGCTCGTGACGCTGGCGGTGGGCGGCGCCGTGCTCTTCGGCGTGTATAAAGTGGTGACGCTCTTGGGCGAAGAACCCGTGGCGCCGAGGAGAACCTCGGGGAGAATGCCAGCGAGTGATAATCCGGAAGTCGCGGCGGTGGCTGTCGCGCGCGCGGCGGTGGTGGTGGACGCCGGCGCGTCGGCGTCGGATGTGGCCCCGGCGGTTGAAATCGGCGCGTGAGCGCGTGCGTGTTCCAATCATTCGGCGCCGATGATATTTGCATCCCGTTGATTCTAGCATATACAAGTAATAAAAACACACAAACCAACCTCGCACATTCACCAAAGGAAGCGCATCGCGCGTTCGCGTTCGATGGATTGGATATGTAAAACTGTCTGGAGCACGACGCGGCACGAAAAGGGGCCCTCCCTCAAAAGTAACCAACTTCAGACTTTGGCGACGCCATGCGCGCAACTTCTCTTCGCGGATGCCCCGTGACGGCGAGGAGAACGGCGACGAGACTTACGCGGAAGAATCGCGCGCGCGATGTCGCGCGTAAAGGCGATCTAGGGGGCGCATACGGCGACGTGAGTAACGAGCGTTGCCAGCGCGATTTTCAATTACATCTGCGCGTCTCGTTGGTTTGAAACGCGGCCTGTGCGGATGCGGCTAAGGATGCACGACGATGGATCGCGCATGGATAGTCGGTGTTGACGAATGATAGTGCGACGGCCGTTGCCGATGCGCGAGGAATCGTGACTGACGGGTGCTCGTTGTTTTCTTTCGCGAATGCTTAGAGTTTTGGCGACGTTGACGCGCTTCTCATGAACTATTTCACTTTTCGCGCTCTAAAAGAGACGCTGGCGCAGATGCAGGAGACAGACTTGTCTCCCGGTAAAGGGGAGTACAAGTGGCTGTACAATTTCGCAGCGGCGGAGTATCAGAACCGAGGGGATGAGTTTATACAAAAGCTATTCAAGGAGGGCCGCAGCGACCATGCACAGCGGATACTCGCACAGCGCGTCGTTTTGCTCAAGAGATGGACGTCGTACTTTAACCGTGGACGTGGAAGCGATAAGTGTTACGAAAAGTTTGAGTCGAAAAACCTAGAGCTTCTTCGCGAACAGCTGTTTTGCACGGTGAATTTGAGCGACGATGCGTTGGCGACCGACGAGTGCGACAAGCCGATGCTTTACAGGAAGATTATTGAAGACGCTGAACAAGACGAAAACATTTAGTTGCCCGTATTTATCATTGTTATTGTTCTGTTTCACGTTACGCGCTTGACGAGACGTGTTTTGTAAGTTACTTTAGCTTGAGCCACAAATTTGCCATTGTATTTTCTTGGGACCATGTGACCATGTGGACACTACGACGGCATTTCTTGCCTCTCGTCGGTGTCAAGAGTTGACGAGGTGCGCGTGTGCGAACGCGTTTATGGTGAGCCTGCGTGTCGCCTCTCTCTTCAGCGGGATTGGTGGTCTCGATCTCGGCCTCCGTGAGGCGGGGCACACTCACGTTCTCCTCTGTGAACATGATGCGCATTGCAAACAAGTGTTAACGGCCAGGTTCCCGGGCGTCCCGTTAGTGAACGACGTGAGTGAGGTATTGCCCTTTATGATCGAAGATGCCGATTTACTCGTGGCTGGTTTCCCGTGCAACGACTGCTCTTGCGAAAACCAACAACGCCCGGGCTTGGAGCACGGAGTGGCGACGCGTTCTGTTGCCCACGTGTTTCGCCTGTTGGAATCAAAGCGCACGCCATGGGTGCTCCTGGAAAATGTAACCGGTCTTTTGAAGTATCACAATGTCGAAAACAAAGAGCAGCGACCCGCCATTGATTACATTGTGACTGAACTTGAACGCCTCAACTACCGCTGGGCGCATCGTGTGGTGGATTTACTCTCCTTCGGCACCCCACATCGCCGGCGCCGAGTTTTCATAGTTGCCTCACAGCACGGTGATCCTCGAGATGTGTTGTTGAGTTCCAATGCAATGTGTCAAGGACAGTGTATCAATCTAGACGAAGGAGCGAAAGAGTGTTGGCAGTGTTTCATCACGCCACCGACTAGAGATCCTGAAATGTTTTCTGCAAGTGTCGATCTAGGCGAAAAGAGGCGACCGCCGCTCAGCTTTGTCTTGCAGACTCTTACGACGTCAAATGGGCGTCGTACGGCCATCGCGACGAAGATGAACGAGGAAAAGGCGCAATTGTCCATGCTTAGCATTGAGGACGCAGAACGACTGATGGGTTTCCCACCAGGATACACTGAACCAGCGTATCCTTTACGCAGACCGAATGAACGAATGCCCGTGTACGACGTAGATTTGCAGACTTTCCGAAGATTTTCTTTGCTTGGACTCGCATGTGCGGTGCAACAAAGTCGATGGCTCGGCGAGCGATTCGCGGATCCATACAAGGTCAAATTTGCATTCGATGCCCTCACCGAGCCATTTGAAAGTTCCTGTCCGGGTCCAGCCGCAACTGACCGATCCTCAAAGGCTTGGCCGTTGGCCGCTTACAACATGTTGGTCGATAAGGACGAGCCGCAATGGCACGGTCGCCGCCGGGTAGCACCTGATTTGGTCACTGAATTCCCCGTTATTCGGGCATTCGAGGATCTCGGCTCTTTTTGCGGCAACACAATTGGAGTTAAAACTCCGCGAGTTGAGCTTCGCGACGGGTACCTGCGCCGATTGGAGTTGAATCACAAAGATGTCGACGCGTCAATACTCGAAGCGCTCGATGTGTCGACGAACTATCGCGAAAAACCACCCGAAACACCACCTAGCAGGAGGGCCAAGGCGTCCGCTCTTGACGCATTTGATGGCGAGAAGGAAGCTTCCGATTCTGAAGAATACTTTGAGCAATCTACCGATGAAGACGAATCTACCGATGAAGACAATCACACGAAGAATGTGAAGAAACGCAAGGCGGGACATGAAACGGATGACGATGATGGACTCGACGAACACGGCCAAACAAAACACGGGCGCTGCGTGTGGGTAAAATGGCAAATCGCGAAACAGAAGTCGATGTATTGGCCGGCGGTCGCTTTGCATCCGATCAACGATCACACGGTTATTCCGAAGCAAGCACTCACCGAGCTTTCGGCGGCAGAGAAGCGCATCAAGCTGAATGACGACTACAGATGTGTAATCTTCTTTGGCGATAGACGTTTTGCTTGGGTAAAAGTGAACAAGATCTATCAGTTTGCGCGCTTTTACAATGAAGCGATAAAGCAGCCCATGTTCCGTTTCAAGACAAAGTTTGTTGAAGCTGTCGACGCGGCGCACGCGTGGTCAAATGCACGGAACCTTGAAAAGCCACTGAGCCCGATCGTTCTGCGAACGACGGCACATCTGATGAAGGATCCTACGCCATGCGGGGCGTGCGAATTTTGCATGTCCAAACCGCAGACGCGAAGAAGTCGCGGCAACACGCGATCGGCGAACAACCAAGCGCCTGAATTCCACTCGGCGTGTCCGCAGATCAAGGCTGTCGAGCTCGCACGACTCGGTCACATCGGTGCCACGCTCACACTGCGGAAACATTTCGCCATCGGACAGCGCATCATGACGTTCTGGAACACGGACAATAAATTCTTCGCCGGCACGCTCACGAGTTTTAACCCGCTCAAATTCTCATTCGGCATTGCCTACGACGACGGAGACATTGACGACGATTTCAAACCGTGGGCTGAAACTGTTTGCCTCGCGCAAGACTTGCCCGAATCCGAGCCTGAGGGGCCATCGACGCCGGCGCCGTCCTCGTTGAAACGAATCAACGCCCGCCAAGTCTTGGCTGACCAAATGGCTTCGTACATTGGCAAGCCCGCGGAGGTCTCTCTCGATTCCAAAACCATGCGTCGCGACGCACGCGGGGTTCCAATCACGCTCCAAAATTAGTATCTTGCTCTTCGATTCGTCTTTCCTCTCTTAGACGCGCGATGCGATGACCACGACTCGATGCAAATGTTCACTAATGATGTTCGATGAAATGTACAAAAGAACTTGACTCCAACAAACCCTCAAACACTCTGCCACACTTTGCGACGCCATGTCCTTTGCCGCGAGCGCGAGATCGTTTTGGAACCACCCCGCGGGACCGAAGACCATCTTCTTCTGGGCCCCGACGATGAAGTGGGGCATCACCGCCGCCAACGTCAAGGATTTCTCTCGACCGCCCGAGCTTTTATCCGTCCCTCAGCAAACGGCGGTCACGGTCACGGGACTCATCTGGTGCAAGTACGCGCTCGATATCACGCCGGTGAACTATAACCTCATGGCGGTGAACATGGTCATGGCGGCAACGGGGAGTTACCAGCTTTACAGACGTTTCATGTACGATTCGGAGGTTGCGGCGAAGGCGGCAAAGACGATGCCAGAGGGTGCAAAGGAGCGCGAGTGAGCGTCGGATGGAAAAAAAGAAAGAACCGACGCTTGGAGCCGCGCGTTGGACTAGCTGTAATACGAAATTCTTAGCATTCTAGATAAACTTTACTTGCTACTTTTACACGTCTTCGTTTCGGTTCGTTTCGTCTACTCTCACGGGCCTTTAAGCGTATGGGTTTGCTATTCTGCGGAAGACATTGAGGTGCGTCGATCCCGAGTTGCGTTCCACCTTTTGCCCTTCTTCCGTACCGGTGTAAAGAAGTGGAACGATTGGATCTGCGGCGAGATCGGCTTCACTGATGCGTTCAAACATCGGATGTGCAGACATGTGATCGGACATCCACTTACCCAGCTCTTCTACGTCGGTGATGGTGTACAAAATCCCGCCCTCCTTGAGCACGTACGCGTACTCGGCGAGGAGCGTGGTGGACACGATGCGTCTGCGATGATTCGACTGTTTGAAGTGCGGATCCGGAAACAAAAAGAAGAGCTTTTCCAGCTGCCCTTTCTCGAAATACTGCGGGAGGTTCTTCATCGCGTTCGCCCGCACGCACGAAATGTTTTCGTACGCCCCCGCGCCGTCCTGGGCGTGCTCCCGCCGAAGCGCCCGACACCGCTCCCGCACGTACTCGCTCACCTTGTCCCGAATCTCCATCCCCAACATCAACTTATCCGGAAACATCGGAGACATGCGCACTAAGAGCCCCCCGAACCCACACCCCACGTCCGCGAACCGCACTTTTTTCCGCTCCGCATCCGTCTCGGTATCCCCCAGCTTGCCGTAAAACTCTTCGTAGTGCTCTCGCCAGTCGCACTCTTCTGGTTTCTTTGGCGCGTAAAACGACCCGTCATTCAGCGGATTACAGTGCGCGCGCTGTCTAAAGTGTTTCTTCCTCGGAAGCGTCGTCCCGGTGTTATCCCCGGCGACGTAACTCGGTACCTATTCGTCGCGAGTTTCGCCATCGGCATCGCGCGCGCCGTCAGTGTCGGTGCTTTCGCGCGCTTCAAGTTTTTTGTCGCGCCCGTGCACTGTCGCCATGCACCACCCGCGTTCGCTCGCTCGCACCTCTATCGTCGTCCCACCGTCACCCACCGCCACGGTTTTCGTCTTCTCCACCCGCGTCGTCCCCCGTCGTCGGCTCGGGTCCTCCATCCGCCGAGACCGACACCGAGACCGACGCCGAGACCGAACCGAACGAACTCTGGCGAGCGCGACCGACCGACCGACCGCCCCGATCGATTCGGCGACGACGGACGGATGGGGGACCGGTGAACCACTCCACTCGCGCGAAGGGACGTTTTCACCGATCGACGCGATGCCTCCGAGCGCGTTTTCACCCGATTAACAAAAACGACGACGATCGACGATCGCGCGAGGGCGACGACGAATTCGAGGACGAATCCGAGGACGAATCCGAGGACGAATCCGAGGACGCGTATATGCGTGTGTATGGACAAACAGTGTACATGTGAACATTCGGGTAGAGATCAGGGGCCGACCGGTTGGCGCGACCGACCCCGCGTAAGGCGTCACACGATAACGCTGGGCGATGACGATGACGACGACGCTCGGCAGCAGAACCACGGCGACGGCGACGGTGTCGTCGTCCCGACGCCAACACCGCGCGACGATGGCGCGCCGCGCGACGCACGTCGTCGTTCGCGCCGAAGAAACATCCACG
>Ga0181570_10000749_pt1 | contig 29880 bp, 20 predicted proteins | sample 101ome_18_FD_148667 | JGI IMG/M metagenome (GOLD analysis project Ga0181570, IMG submission 148667) | Coastal salt marsh microbial communities from the Groves Creek Marsh, Skidaway Island, Georgia - 101406AT metaG (spades assembly) | ecosystem: Environmental > Aquatic > Marine > Intertidal zone...
GCCCTCCCCCCCCTCGCCTCGCGTCTTCCTCCTCCGCGTCGTCACATCCACCCCTCGTCGCTCGCGTCGCCCTCGCGCGGACGACGTCACCCACTCGTCTTCCGCGTCGACGTCTTCCCCGTCGACGTCTCGCCATCGCCCGCGTCTCCGCGCGCGCACACACACTCGCGAAAATCACGCGTACCTCGGTCCGTCTCTCCGCGACGCGCGCGCGCGCGCTCGCCGTCGTCATCGTCGTCATCGTCGTCGTCATCATCGCGTCAAATGGACGCGAGCCGTCGGCGTGTGACGCGGTCGCGGTCGTCGGCGCGTCGTGTGGGGGGGGGTGAGGAGACACGTGTGGGTGGTTTAATAGACGAATACGTGATTCGAGTATGGGTATGTGGGAGGGGTGTGTTTTTTATGGTGTGACGGGTCGTGACCGGTGGGGACGTGTGTCCACGCGTGCCACGCGTCCGGTTTAGGGTTTAGTAGGGTTGAGCGTCCCGATCGATCGATCGATCGAATCATCGTCGCGGTCATCGTCGCCGATTCGTCGGTCGTCATCGGTATGCGCGCGACGACGACGGTGCGTCGAGGGGTGTGGTGCGCGCGACGACGCGGCGAACGTGCGGTGACGCGGTCGCGCGCGGTGGTGGTGGCGGCGATCGCGGTGGTGGTGGCTTCATCGTCGACATCATCGGTGGGTGGGACGCCGCTGTCGCCGTCGCATCGTCGAGAGGGAATCGGTCGTCGTCACCGCGTGAGGTCGACGTACGGGGCGCGAGCGGTGCGGGCGAACGCGCACGTGATGGCGTCGTATCCAGCGCCGATCGTGGTCGAACCTCGGGACGGGTCGCCGGCGACGAGCGCGTGCATCGTGTTGCACGGATTGGGCGACACGGGGCGGGGGTGGGCGGGCGCGGCGACGCAAATCGCGACGCCGCGAGGGGAAAAGGTGCGGTGGATCTTTCCCACGGCGAAGACGGTGCCGGTGACGCTTAATGGGGGGATGCGCATGACGGCGTGGTTTGATTTGAACGCGTTGGACGAGGGGTCCATCGTGGACGATCGCGTCATGATTGAAGAATCCGCGAGGTACGTCGACGCGTTGGTGCGAGAACAGATGGAGGCGGGGATTCCGAGCGAAAAGATCATCGTCGGTGGGTTTTCGCAGGGTGGGGCGATCGCGCTCACGGCGAGTTTACGGTCCGAGGTGAAATTGGGCGGGTGCTTGGCGCTCTCGACGTATTTACCGCTGCGCGGCGATTACCCGGACAAGTTTGGGCCGCACGCGCGCGCGTTGAAAATTTTCCAAGGGCACGGGACGCACGATATGGTGTTGCAGTACGCGTACGGGCAAAAGTCGTACGAGTTATTAAAGGAGAAGGGGATCGACGTCGAGTTCAAGACGTACGCGGGCATGGCGCACAGCGCGTGCGCGGAGGAATTCGACGACGTCGCCGATTTTTTCACTCGGACGCTCGCCGCGTGAGTATATATAAAAGCAATACTGTACCTACGTTTTCTTCTTCTAGAATTATAACAACACAACGACTATATACATACTACGTATACACACAGAGACGGATACGACTCGCGCGCGCGCGGTCTGCACTATCGTTCGCTCGCCTTGCTCGCCTCGACGGATTCGTCGATCGTCTTTTCGCTCACGTCTTCGTGCATGTCCCAATCCGGGATGAGGAGATAGATGAGCGGAACGGATAATAAAGGAATGATGAGTCCGCTGATCACCAGCAACGGCACGAACTGGTCAAAGTTGCATTCGCCTCGCACTAAATCGGTATGAATGCCCACAAAGGTCATCGACGCCGAACCCAACGTCAACGCCAACGCTTGGCCGACGTTTACGGAACCGGCGAGAACGGTGAACATGGTGCACTCGACGTTCTTATCGACAATCTTCGCGAGCACCGTCGCCGCGGGGAGGTAGGTGAACACGAAGGCTATGCCCTCGATGATTCCCTCGCTCAGGACAAAGGCGCTCCTGTCGTCGACGCCCATCTTGACGTTCCATCGCATGATGATCCAAATGTCTGACGCCTTGGCCACCACCTTGGTGAGCGTGGCGACGAGAAACGTCAATCGAACCTTTGATCGACTGAGATACTTTTGAAACATCCAAATCCCCATCGCTTGCGCGATGAGGGCGAACATGAAGGTGACGACGCTGTAAAAGACGTAATCAAAGTGCGGCCCGCCGGGCACGCACGACTCGTCCTCCGTGTACCAATACGTCTTCGCTTGCTTGACGTTGACGCACAAAAACCGCTCTATGATGACGTACACGACCAACGACGCCGTTCTACTCTCTAAAAGTGCGTATACGGCACCCGTGAGTCCACCGAGAATGCACAGACAACACACGATGCAGAGGATGAGATCCGTCTCCATCGCGTCCAAGAGCTGCATGCCTATGACGCCGAGCGAGCACGCCGACACCGCGATGGCGACGCCGAAGAGGTTTCTATGTTTCTTCGCCAACGCGTGCGCGTTGAAATCGCTCCCGATGCGCTCTTCGGGTAATAAACCGAACGCGCTCGTAAAGATGAATTGCGCCGCGCACGGCGTCGCAATCCAAAATATCATTCTATAATTCTTGGCGTGTAACCCGAAATACGCCAACAGCGTCCCCACCATGCTCCCGACGGTGACGACGGACCAATCCCACGTCATTAAATCCGCCCCGAGGTGTTGTTTCGTTGACATCGCCTCGAACACTCTCGAACCCACGAGACACTCGCCGCCCGCAATCAAAAGATTCATCGTCAACACGTACGCCGCGTACTCCTCCGCGTCCTCCGGCCCGAACGTTTTCGTCGCGATAATCACCATGGACACCGTCCCAGCCAACGCGAAGAGCGTGAGATACGCTCTCTTTCTGTATCCAAACAGCGGCGTCGTGTCGGTGATGAGTCCGATGAGCGGCTTCAACATCCACGGGAAACTCACGAGCACTTCAAAACGCTGAAACGCCTGCGCGCTGAATTTCAGGTATTTTTGCGCGTACGGTAACGACGTCGTGCTGATTATGTGCTTGGCGATGCCCTTGATGAAGAAATCCGCGGACACCATCGCCGCGAGAAGCTGCCAGCCGAACACCCTTTCGAGCCGCGCGGTGAAATCGACGAGACCTGACCACGGCGCGCGCGCGCACGCGCGTCCGTCGGACGTCGACGCGACGGCATCGTCGCCGTCGTCGCTACCGCGCGGTGCGTCCGCCGCCATGACGACGCGGCGCCCGTCGGCGTGTGCGGATGGCACTTGCGCGCGCAAAACAAAGTTGTATTTTAATCGAGGTGAGGAACCGTCGAGGAAACGTCGTCGTCGCACAGCGCGCTACGAAAGGTCTAAATTACAGAATGTATCGTTACTAGGAGTCACGTTGTCATTTATCGTCGTCAGAGGTTTTGGCGATGAGCGGCGCGCGCTCGCTCGCCCCGTCGGGGGCGTCGCACACGGGTTCGCCAGTCTCGAAATCCACCGTGTCTTGCATGTTCATGTTCGGCACGAAGATGAACGTGAGAGGAATGGACACCAAGGGCAGGAGCATGCCGCAGTAAAACACCAGGCTGGGTAACCCGGAGAAGTCGCACGAACCTCCTTCCGAGAGATCGGTGCGAATGCCCACGAAATCCATGGCGAAGACGCCGAGCGCGCTCGAGAGCGAACTCCCGAGATTGTTAAAGCTCGCCAAGATGGCAAACATGGTCGCCTCCATGTTTTCTGGACACATCTTCGACATCAACACCACGCTCGGCATCGCCGCCATCATGCCCACCATCGGTTCGAGGATGGTGTCGCCGATTAAATAAAACGCCTTGTCCGAAATTCCCCAGTCGATGTTCCAGCGCCGCACGATGACGTAGTCGCCGACGCTTCCGAGCGAACTCAAGATGGCGGACATCCAAAACGTGAATCGCACGTTGGCGTTGGAAAAGAAGACTTGGAACAAGTACACGCCTATCGCCGTGCACAAGCGCGCGATGATGGACGTGTACACGGAAAAGAATAGGTAATCAAAGTGCGGCCCTCCTGGATTGCACTTCTCGTCCACCGTGAACCAGTAACTCATGGCGCTCCCAAACGAGACGCTCAACACGCTCGTGACGAACAAAAAGAAGGTGACGTTCGCGATGGGTCTCGGTAACGCCGCGTACATGACCACGCTCAGCACCAAAGTCACCACCACCGACACCGCCAAGTCTACGTATTTATTCTCCGGTTGCATGAACTGCACCACCGCCAGAAAGACGCACATCGTCGCCATGAATATCGACATTAGAAATACCTTGTAGTTCTCCTTCCACAGTTTCCCTTCGAAGAACGACCCCGCCTTCTTATCCATCCCCCTCTCCGCCGCGTCACCACCGCTCTCATCCCTCGGCTGCACCTTTTTCTCCGGGAGCCACCCTGCGAGCGACGTGAACACCGTCTGCGCGCTCAGAGGCACGCCGATCCACATCAAAGACCTATAATTCTCATACTTGATGGAGAAAAAGCTACACAACGTCGCAAATATCGACCCAAACGTGATGCACATCCACACGAAACTCACCATGTCGCTCGATTTCGTCGGATGTTCTTGCATGCGTTCCGTGTACTTGCCCTCTGTCAATAAATCCGCCGTCGCCACTTGTAAATTAATTGCCACCAATCCCATCACGTACAACGCCGCCATTTCCGGCGTAAACTTTATCGCCGCCAACGTCACCACCGCCGCGCACCCGATCACCGACGTCATCGCGACGTAATACCTCTTGTGATACCCGCCTATCGGCACCAAGTCGCTCACCATGCCCATGATCGGTTTCACCGTCCACGGAAACATCGCCACGATGCCGTACCGCTGCATCTCCACCGCGGTGAATCGTAAATACTTTTGCGAGTACGGCAGCGCGGCGGTGCCGACCAGGGACATGAGCGCCCCTTTCAGACCGAACATGACGCTGAAGATGAATTTCAACAGTTCATCCCCGTACGTTTGACGAAGCGCGCGCAGTTCGGCGAGCGGGTGCCGAGCCGCGCGCGAGTCCGACGCGGACGCCTCGACGTTCGTCTCGCGTCTGTCGCGCGCATCGCTCGAGGCACTCATCGCGGACATCTCGACGCGCGCGCGCGCACGAATGACGAGGACGCGTTTCGCAAAGGTGTTGGGCTCGCCGGGACGAGGCGGCGGCGGCGACCGGGACGCGCGAGCGGGGCGACGAAGGACGAGACGTGGATGATCTATCTATGTACAACGCGCGCTACTGGTCTCGATGGTCGCGATTCGCCGACGTCGGTCGACAGACTCGCCGTCACAGGGTGAAAAACAGACCGATGAGTCCTCTGAGGTAGCCCACCACCTCGGCGGCGCCGAGCTTGGATTCGCCGTAGACGCGATCGACGAAGGAGATTGGAACCTCGCCCACGGTGTATCCACACCTCTTAGCGCGAACGATGATTTCCATCTGAAACACGTACCCTTTAGAGGTGACTTGGGAGATTAAATCTCGCAACACGTCGCGCTTGTAGCACCGAAAACTCCCCGTTAAATCACTCGCGCCGGGATTGAGCGCCACTTTTGCAATGTAATTCGCCACTCTAGACGTCAATTTACGACGTAAATCCCACCCGTGCACCCCACCACCGCGAGAATACCTCGTTCCGCTCACAATGTCTAAATCACCCGCGCGCTTGGCGTCTAAAAACGCCCCAATATACTTGGGGTGATGACTCAAATCCGCATCCATGATGACCACCTCCTCCCCGCGCGCGAATTCCAACGCGTACACGTACGCGCTCCCCAACCCAAGTTTCCCCGCGCGCGGTTTCAACACCAACAACTCATCATCATACGCCTCTCGCAAGCGTTTCACCACCCCTTGCGTGTCATCCGGACTCGCATCGTCGACGACGATGATCTCCCAGCGACCTCGCGCGTCGCCGTACGCGCGCTCGGATTCGCGAATCAATCGATGCAACAGCGCTACGTTGACGCGTTCCTCGTACGTCGGCACGACGATCGAGACAGATATTTTTTCATCCTTCATCTGCATCGATCGCGACGCCGATCGCGCGGTCGCGCGCGACGCCACGGCGCGTCGATGTGTGTCGCATTCGTGTGAGGTGGCGATGAGCCGCGGGGCGTGGGATCCGCATTCGTCGCCATGTCCACCGCCGTGCCGCCTCGACCGACGTTTAGCGACGACACGGGAAGCGAACGAACGTTTTCTCGCGACGAAGACGTCGAGGACGACGCGAGATCGGGCGCGCGCGGACGTTGGCGCGAAGAATTAGTCGGACGGGAACGAACTCGAGCGAATGATGACGATGCGTACGACGACGACGCGCCGCGACGACCGCGCGCGGAGGACGACGCGGCGGAGGATGACCTGTACGCGCACTTTTCGCGCGCGCGCGTCGCCGTGTGCGAATACGCGAGAGAAGACGCGATGGAGATTGCGAGAGAATTACAGCGATTGGGCGCGTCGACGACGGAGCGGTACGACGACGACTGCACGCACGTCGTGACGCCGTTTCAACGCGGACGTGGGTACGAATTAGGCACGGAGGATGGGAAACTCGTCACGTCGTACGCGTGGATCGAAGATTGCGTCGCGAGAGGGCGAGTGGTGGATCCGAACGCCAAGGCGTTGTACGCGCCATTGCGGAGTCCCGACGGCGTTGACGGTTTCTCGGCGCTTCGCGTGTGCGTGGACGGATACACCGGACAGGAGAAGTTGGACATCGTGGAATTGATCGAGGCGGCGGGGGCGACACACGAGGAAGAGGTGACGTCGGCGACGACGCACGTGGTGTGTTATCGAGCGGGAACGCCGACGTATCTCAAGGCGGCGACGTCGGGCGGGCGCGTCGTCGTCGTCAATCACGTGTGGGCCGAGGAGTGCGTGCGACAGTGGACGTTGCTCGCGCCGAGGAGCGATCCGAGGTTTACGAAACTCGGGATCGAGATTGATTTAGAGGATGAGATCGATCGCGAGCGACGGTTACGATCCGAGGCGGAGCGCGAACTCGACGAGGAGGAGCGACGCGCGCAGAGTTTGCGAGAATTGCTCGACGCCGAGGAACGCGAACGAGAAGATTTACAGCACCAGCTCGATGATAGTGAGTCTCAGCGCATGGCGTTGCGGGACATGCTGGATGGTGAAGCAGACAATCGCGAGGGCGTGCACGAACAGTTTCTTCGCCAGCGCGGGGACGTGGAGGAATTGCAGCGTTTACTTCGACAATCCGAGGCGAGTCGCGCCGAGCAAGAGTCGAGAATCGTGCAGGGCGAAGAGGAGCGTCGATCATTGCTTCGACAGCTCGAACAGACGCGCGGATTACAGACGAATCTTCAGACGCAATTCACGCACTCGCGTCAGGATCTTCTCACGCAGCTCGAACAACGTTTGGAACAAATCGAAGAGACGCGCGCCGAGCTCGCCGAGGAGCGACGCGCGCACGCGGAGACGAGACAGTTGTTGGATGATGAACGCAAGGTGCAATTCACCGCGCACGAGAAGATTCGAGTGGCGGAGAAGGAGGCGAAGACGGTTCGCGATCAATTGAACAACGAATCTCGTGAAAAGACGGCGTTACAAAAACAATTGGACGCCGAACGCAAGTCTCGTCTGCACATTTTGAGCGACTTTGACAACGAACGCAAGCAGCGCGAGCACTTGATCAAACAGCTCGAGGCGGAACAAAAGCTTCGTCAGAGTTTACAGCAGGCGGTGAGCGCCAAGGAGGAGCTCCGCGTGCGCGCCGAGGAGGAGATTCAACGTCTCAACGAAGACATTCAAGAGATGATGGATGAAATCGATAGACTCAAGACGTTTGAGCCGCCCGAGGTGGACGAAACGGAGAAGATTCAGGTGAAACTGTTCCTGGATGACGATATTCGATTCTTCGAGCTCGAACCGGACGTGTCGTACGAAGAGCTCGTCATCGCCGTCGGCAAGGTGATCATCGAATCGTACTCGATCAAGTTTGAAGACGCCGACAAGCACCACGTCACCCTGCGTTCGACGGATGACGTGCGCATTGCGTGTCGACAACACGAAAAGTCGGACGCCACCTATCTCAAGCTTCTCTTGGACAAGGCGGTGAAAGACAAGGGTGGATTTTTTGCCGCGCGTCGTAAAAAATCGAGCGCGTACGGCGAGGAGGAGGGCGGCGGTAAGTCTTCGCGTAGTCTCATGTCGCGCATGCTCTTCTTCCGTAAAAAGAAAGGCGACGATGAGGAGGAGGAGTAAAAAAGAGGGCGGCGGGAACGGAACGCGCTCGCGCGGCGGCGGCGGCGGCGGCGTAGTCTCATTATTTTTCATCATGAATAATCACGTTTGTGTAGTACAGTGTAATTGCAACCAAGTCAATATCTATAGTACAGTATGTGCTACGAAGTTTGTTCACCACGCTTTTCGCGCGTTTCTCGCGAGAAAGTGGTCGTCGGCGTTCGCGTCCTTCGGATCGGCGGAGGAGGTGAATATGGACGCGTACACGGATTCGTCGGCGTTGACCGGTGCGGCGGCCGTCTGTTTCGACCTCTTCGCGGCGACGACGTCGCCATCACCACCATCACTCGCGTCCCCGGTCGTCTTGCGTTTCGTCTCTCCCGGCAGCGGCGCCTCTTTTTTCAACTTTTTCTTCTTGTCCTTTTTCTTTTTCTCCTCTTCTAAAATCGACTTTAACAATTCGAGCTCTTCTCCGCGCGGATTGACGGGAATTGGCGTCGGCGCGTCGGCGAGCGTCACCCCATCGTTCATCTCCTCCACCGCCGCTTTCGCCTCGCGAAGCGCCTTATCCGCCACCACCACACCGCTCGGTCGCACGACGACGAATTTCGTCTTGCCGTTGAAATCTAAACCCGTGATGGGACACGAAAACACAGCTTCCGCCGCGCCGCACCGAAAATTCCTCGCGTTCACCGACTTTGACGCCGTCCCGTTCTCCCCGTCGCCCGAATCGCGTCGCCTCTTGTGAAATTTACACGTCACCAACGCCTTCATTCCCGTCACGTGTTCGACGCGTTTCGGCATCGGCGCACCGTCGACGGCTTTATTCCGCAACGCCTCGAGCACGGGTTCTTTATTATACAACGCTCCCGTGCGATCGATCACCACTCCATTTTCACACGTCTCCAGCGGTTCCTCCGTGAGCGCACACGTGAACCACCGCGCCAAATCTTCCTCCGCCTCGTCTCGGTCCCGCACCGTGCTCTGCGTCGAGTAGCGTACGAACCCGCCCAAACTCTCCTTTTTCCGACTAAACGTCGTCCCGCCGTTCCACGCGTACATCTCCAGATACGCCGATCTCGATTCCGCGCCCGTGGCGCCGCCGTCCCCTCCCCCACCGCGCAGACCCAACCCTCGCGACGCGTCGACGACGTCGAACGTCGCCCCCGCGTCGGCGTCCACCGCGTCGGCGTCCCGGTACGTCGCCCTCGACCCGTCTCGTCGTCGTCCAACCAGCGCGCACGTCATCGCGAGCGCGGACGATGACGTCGCGCGTTCGATGACGTCTCTCGCCGTCGTGCGTCCGACGACGACATCGCACGCGACGACGCGCGGGAGCGAGGCGCCGTCGCGACGCGCGCGAATGAAAATTTGTCCCCGGGACGGTGGGGCGTCGTCCCGCATGATCGATGCGTCGATGGACGATCGAGTGGACGAAACCGAGTCGTTTCGTGCGTCGCTCGCGTCGCGCGTCTCGCTCGTCGCGCGCCTCTCTCTTCGCGTCGACGAATGACGCCGTTCCCACTTCATTTCATTTTCTTTCACGCGGCAACAAAACGTCACTCATCGACGCGTCATGGACGACGATGACCCGTTGACGCGCATCCTGAGCGCGAGATACGTCGCCCAGGGTCGCGCCTCGCTCGCCGCGCGCGAGAAACTCCTCTCGCGACTCGTGTCGAATCGTAGGCTCTTACCCGAAGGTTTGCCCGACCAAGCGGTGGAACATCTCTTGACGACGCTCTCGACGATGGATTCGAATAATTTCCTCGACAACGTCGGCGTGGGCGAGCGAGAGGGACGGGTGTTCTCGTCCATCGTTCGACGTCGATGTTTCGGGATGTCGCACGGGATCGGACGGTCGGGAGACGTGACGGCGGAGCAGCCCAAGGCGTGCGGAAGCTCGGCGGCGCATAAACTGTGCGCGGCGTTGGCCCGGGACGCGTTGCGAATAGCGGGGATGCGAGACGTGGGGAAGCGCGTGTTGGTGTTGCCGCTGGCGACCGGGATGACGATGACGTTGGTGTTGAGCTCGATGCGATCGAGATGCGCGAGCGAGGGGAGGGAAGGGGCGAATTGTGTGATTTGGTGTCGATTGGATCAAAAGACGTGCGTCAAGGCGGCGACGTGCGCGGGATTGAAGGTTGTCGTGATAGATCCCGTGTTGAACGGGGATCAGTTGGAGACGAACGTGGCGGCGATCGAACGGGCGATCGATGAGGTCGGGAGGGAACGGTTGGTGGCGGTGGTGACGAGCACGAGTTGTTTTGCGCCTCGCGCGTGCGACGACGTCGAGGCGGTGGCGCGATTGTGTCGAGACAAAGATGTCGGTCACGTCATCAATAACGCGTACGGGGTGCAGAGCAGAGAGTTGTGCGCGCGCGTGAACAAGGCATGGACGGTCGGTCGCGTGGATGCCGTCGTGCAATCGACGGATAAGAACTTTCTCGTCCCCGTCGGCGGCGCGCTCGTGTGCGCCGGAAAAAACGACGAATCCGCGGTGGACGCCGTCGCCGCCGCGTATCCCGGACGCGCGTCCGCGTCTGCCACCTTGGATTTATTCATCACCCTCTTGTCCATGGGCGAAAAAACGTGGACGCGCTTGCTGGACGAGCGCGAATCGCTGTACGCGTACATGCGCGCCGAACTCGAAAAAGTCGCCGCCGAGGAGGGCGAACGCGTCCTCGCGTCGCCGAAAAATCCAATCTCCATGGCGATGACGCTCACGTGCGCGTCGACCACGGGTGCGTCGCCGACCATGTTCGGATCGATGCTCTTCTCTCGGTGCGTCTCTGGCACGCGCGTCATCGCGCCCGGAGAGACGAAGACCGTGGGCGGGATTGAGTTTAAAGGATTCGGCGCGTCGCACTCGGCGTACCCGACGACGTATTTCACCGCCGCGGCGGCGATCGGCACGACGCGTGACGACGTCGATCGGTTCACGAGCGTGTTGCGGAAGACGTTCAAGGATTTTAAGAAGAAGACACGGGTTGCGGCAGCGGCGGCAAACGAGACGTAGAATAGAACTATCATTTTAATTACACAGAGCCGCGCGCTTGATTCGTTTGTCTCACGCATCGCGTCTGTCGCGGGTTCGTTTGTTGCGCGAATACTCCGTCAACATCGCGTCGATTCGCTCGATGACGCTCTCGGCGATGCGCAACTGACCCGCGCGATACCAAAATGTCGCCTCCGCGACGACGTCGACGCCGAGAATCGCCCCATCCCGCGGCCGCGCCGCCACGCGCGCCGCCGCCGCGCGCATCTCCTCGGCGGTGTCTTTGAAATATCCGGCGAGCGCGCGAAGCATCTCGCACTCGGCGGCGACGTCGACGATGACGAAAGGGTGGTACTCCTCCCGAGCCTCGCTCCACTCGATGACTTTGTGTGGGGCATACAGCGCGCGCATTTGCGCCAGGAATCGGTCGAGAGATCCGTCGGCGGCGACGCGCGCGGGAAACGTCGTCACGTCGAGCTCGGCGACGTCGGCGACGCGGCGCAAGGCTTCTGCGCGCGCGGAGTCGATGTTCGCGGGATCGAAGCCCGGGATGGCGAATGGCAAACGATCGTATGGATTGTTCGCGAGACTGAAACCGTAATAGGCGACCAGTTCGGCGTTTTCTAAACGTCCGTACGAAATCGTAATCGGTTCGCCGGGAGACGCGCCTCGCGCGAGTTCCAATCGAAACGCCTTGGTGTCTCGCTCCAACGACGTGTACCGCACCGAGTGCGCGTGCAGCGCGTGGTTACACAGATACACGCCGGGCACGATGACCTCGCGAATGTCCAAACTCGCGGGATCTTGCACTTTCATCGCGTACGACGTCCACACGTCGTGCGCCAACGCGAATCGACGATATTCGCCGAAAATCTCTAGAGGAAACGCCTCGGGAACTTGCGCGCACAACGCCGGGAACAGCATGTCGTACTGTTTACGAACGCTCTGTTGATACTCGATGAGTCTGCTCGCGTGCTCCTGTCCCAACACGAATTGCATGGCGTCTGGATCCCACGCCAACGCCGTCGACGCGTGGCGCGGGAGCGCGCGCAACGCCGGCGCCCACTCCGACTCGCACTCGCTCGAGACGTCGTCGCTCAGCGCCGCGGTGAGCCACACGACCATGATGATCTGATCGCTCATCGATCCGGTCAACTGTTTCAATACCTCACACATCGGCGACGACGACTTGCGGACGACTTGTTCGACGCCCAGGAGCGCCGACCACGGTACGCGCGCCGCGCACTCCCCAGCCTCGATGCTCTCGGTCGCGATCGCCTCGCGCATGCCCTCGCGCACGACTCGACCGTCGAAACGATACTCGGCGCCTCGCGCGCGCGCCCATCGAAACATGTCCTCGCACGCGGGATCGAGCGCGCCGCTCGCCGCCGCGAACGCGCGGTCGCCCTGCGCCGCCGCCGCCGCCGCGCCCAATTTCACCGTCGCCGCGCGTTTCAACACCGCCATCGCGCGCTCGAGAACGAGACGCGCGCCCGATGACGCATCGTCTCGTCCCACCGCCTCCATCGCGTCCGCGATCGATCGCATCGCCAGTCCGTACGCCGCCGTCTCTCGACCCGGCGCGTCGCCCCCTCGCGCCCCGCCTCCACCATCGCCGTCATCTCGCGCGTACGCCTCGTCCGCCGCGCGCAAACTCGAGACGACATCCTCGATCGTCCGTCCGCACGTCTCTTTACCGCTCACGCTCGCGCACCGCGCGATCGCGAGCACGTCCCGCACTTTGCCCCGAATCGCACCCTCGTCGTCCCCGACGTCGAACGCGACGCCGTTCCCCGCATGCAGGACGCGTCGCGCCACGCACACCACCTCGTCGTCGTCCACTGGAATAGGCACCGTCACCGTCGGCATCGCGCGGCGCGCGCGGAATCCCCACCGCGCGCTCGCCCCGCGCGCCCGCGTGTCGAGGGAGACGAAGCGTCTCCTCGTCGTACACTTTATCGCATTCGTCGACGCGTCGAGACGACGACGACGGCGCGCGACGCGCGCGAGACGACGACGCGCGCGAGCAAACATGTTTTTTCGACGACGGCGCCGCGCGATCGAGACGGCGGACGCGCGGACGGTGGTGCCTTTCGGATTCGGCGCCATGTCCAAGAGAATGTCGTCGACCCGAGGCGAACGCGACGATGCGCCTCGTTCGTCCGTGACGTTCGAGACGGAGACCGAGACGGAGACGGACGACGACGACGACGATGGGTCTCTTCACGCCGTCGTCCCTCGGGCGCCTCGGTCGCCGACGCCTCGCGGGGACATCGAGGAGACGTCGCGGAGACCGGTCCCGGCGCGCCGAGACGCCGCGCGCGAACGCGAAGGCGACCGAGAACGAACGCGTCCGATGAATCTCGCGCCCGAAGACGCACTTTTCACCCATCCACCGACCGTGTGAGTCGACGTCGTCATCGACGACGACATCGGTCGGTCGGTCGGTCCGTCGGTCGATCCGTCCTCGCGCGCTTCCAACCGCCGGCGGCGAAGACGTACGAACGAACGACGACGACGCGTAGACGACGACGACGTCACCTCGACGTCGACGCCCCACCACGGAGTGGCGCACGTCGCACACGCGTTGTGTAATACACTCGCGCACTCGCGCGCGTCCTCACCGTTCCTCTCATCCTCGACCGCGAAACCGAACCGAGTCGCGTCGGAGAGCAAAAGAAGACGAGAGAAGAGAATGATTGATCTCATCGTCATCCACGCGTCCCGTGTCGCCAGACGCGGACGTTCGCATGCGGGACGAGCGACGCGACGAGAGAGACGACGCGAGCGCACGACGCGACGACGACGAGAGAGACACCACCGCGACCGCCGACGACGTCGACGCCAACAAGAGACGTAAGAGGACGACCGAGGAGGATTTAAAGACCACGATGGACGTGGCGACGACGACGACGCCGATGGAGATCGACGAGGATTTACACTCTCGACAGTTGGCGGTGTACGGACGAGACAGTTTCCGACGATTGGCCGGCGCGCGCGTGCTCGTGATCGGGGCGAGAGGACTCGGGGTGGAGATCGCGAAGAATGTCATCTTGGCGGGGGTGCGAGGGACGACGGTGTGCGACGACGAATCGTGCGCGTGGAGCGATCTCTCGTCGCAATTTTACGCGAGCGAAGCGGACGTTGGGAAGATGACCGCGACGCGCGCCGAGGTGTGCTGTGGGAAATTGCAAGAGTTGAACCCGGCGGTGGCGGTGAGCGCGATGGCGAGACGGGACGTAGACGCCGACGTCGTGGCGGCGCACGAGGTGGTGGTGTGCACGGAGACGAGCGAAAAGGAAGCGGCGCGCCTGAACGCGATGTGTCGAGCGAAAGGGGTGGCGTTTATCAAGGCTGACGTGCGAGGGGTGTTCGGGAGCGTGTTTTGTGATTTCGGAGACGCGTTCGACGTCGCCGACGTGGACGGCGAGGAGGCGTTGACGTGCATCGTGGCGAGCGTGTCCAACGATTCGCCGGCGCTCGTGACGTGCATCGAGGACGAGCGCGTCGAGTTACAAGACGGTCAACGGGTGACGTTCAGCGAGGTGAAGGGAATGGCGGAGCTCAACGGCGTGTCGGCGACGGTGAAAAACGTCAAAAAGCACTCGTTTGAGCTCGATTTGGACACGTCGGGCTTTTCTCCGTACGTCGGCGGCGGCATCGCCACGCAAGTCAAAGAGACGAAGACGTTGACGTTTAGGCCGTACACCGACGCGCTGGAGTCACCTGGTGACTTTTTGTTGAGCGATTTCGCCAAGATTGAGCGTTCGCCGCAGTTGCACTTGGCGTTCGGCGCGTTGGACGCGTATGCGGAAAAGTACGGCGACGCGCCGACGCCCGGTTCCGACGCCGACGCGGACACGTTCATCGCCGAGGCGCGAGCGTTGAACGCGACGCGCAAGGCGGTGGACGAGGTGGACGAGGATCTCTTGAGAATCTTCGCCAAGACGTGCCGAGGATACCTGTCGCCCATGGCGGCCATGTTCGGAGGCATTGTCGGTCAAGAGGTGGTCAAGGCGTGCACGGGGAAATTTTCACCCCTCTTCCAGTGGTTTTACTTTGACTCGGTCGAGAGCTTGCCGGAGACGTTGACGGAAGAAGATCTCGCCCCGCGAGGCGATCGATACGACGGACAAGTCGCGTGCTTCGGTCGCGCGATGCAAGAGAAAATCTTAAACCAAAAGATTTTCCTCGTCGGCGCCGGCGCGCTCGGGTGCGAATTTTTGAAAAACTTTGCGTGCATGGGTCTGTCGTGCGGCGAGCGAGGGCACGTCACGGTGACGGACGACGACGTGATCGAAAAGTCAAACCTGTCCAGACAGTTTTTGTTCAGAGACTGGAACATCGGTCAAGGGAAGAGCGTGTGCGCGTCCAACGCCGCCGCCGTCATCAACCCGGCGTTGAAGGTGAACGCGCTCGAAAATCGCGTGAGTCCGGACACCGAGGCCGTATTCGACGACGACTTTTGGCAAGGTTTGGACGTCGTCGTCAACGCGTTGGACAACGTCAACGCGCGTCTGTACGTCGACAGTCGATGTGTCTACTTTCAAAAGCCGTTGCTCGAGAGCGGCACGCTCGGCACCAAGTGCAACACACAAATGGTCATTCCAAACATGACGGAGAATTACGGCGCGTCGCGCGATCCGCCGGAGAAGAGCGCGCCCATGTGCACGCTGCACTCGTTTCCGCACAACATCGATCACTGCTTGACGTGGGCGCGAAGCGAGTTCGAAGGCGCGTTCGAAAAGGCGCCGGCCGAGGCCAACTCCTACCTCTCGAAACCGGACGAGTACCGATCGGCGGCGCTCGGAAACCCGGACGCGTCGACTCGCGAAAACGTGGAAAAGGTGGCCGCCGTCTTGTTGAGGAGCGCGTGCGCGACGTACGAAGAGTGCGTCGCGTGGGCACGCACGCAGTTCCAAGAGCAGTTCCACGATAAGATTTTACAACTCACCTTTACGTTTCCGGAGGACGCGGTGACGTCCTCGGGCTCTCCGTTTTGGAGCGCGCCGAAACGTTTCCCGAGACCCGTCGTCTTTTCATCCTCGGACGTCGCGCACATGACGCTCATCCGCGCCTTGGCCAATCTCAAGGCTGAACTCAGCGGCATCGATCGCCCGGCGGCGGGCGTGAACGACGACGCCGCGCTCGTGCAGATGGTTGAAAAAGTCAACGTTCCCGCGTTTGCGCCGAAAAAGGGCGTCAAGATTGAAACCGATCCAAAGGCAAACTCTGCGGCGTCGAACGTTCCCGAGGGCATCGACGACGAAGCCGTCATCACGGAGTTATTGGCGCGACTCGACGAGAAGCGAGCGTCGTTGGGCGCCGAGTACCGCTTGAACGTGATTGAATTCGAAAAGGACGACGACACCAACTTCCACATGGACGCCATCGCGGGTTTATCCAACATGCGCGCGCGCAACTACGACATCGCCGAAGTGGACAAGCTCAAGGCGAAGTTTATCGCCGGTCGCATCATCCCAGCCATCGCCACGACGACGGCGATGGCGACCGGTTTGGTGTGTCTCGAGTTGTACAAGGTGCTCAACGGCGCCAAGATTGAGGCGTATCGCAACACGTTTGCCAACCTCGCGTTGCCGCTCTTCGCCATGGCGGAACCCATCGCCGCCAAATCGGATTCCTTCAAGGATTTGAAGTGGAGCATGTGGGACAGATGGGTCTTGGAGGGCGATATGACGGTGCAAGAGGTGTTGGACCACTTCGAGGCGAAGGGTTTAATCGCCTACTCCATGTCCGTCGGCGCGAGTTTGGTGTACAACAACATTTTCCCAAAGCACAAGGAGCGCCTCAATCAGAAATTGAGCGAGTTGGTGCAAACCATCGCGAAGTTAGAAATTCCGGCCAAGCGTCGACACTTTGACATCGTCGTCGCGTGCGAAGACGACGACGGCGAAGATGTCGACATTCCAATGGTGTCCATTCGATTCCGTTGAGACGACGGACGACGGACGACGATTTCTTTTAGAAAGAATGAACGAACGAACAAGCGAACGAACGAACGCGCGATTCGAGGCGATTTGATTTTCTCATAATACTACACGTTTATAACACACACGGATCCATCGTTTCGCGCGCTCACGACGTCTGCAAAAGTCCCGCGAATCGCGCGAGATCGACGTACAACGCCAAGACGCACGCGTAGTTGGGCACCGTGATAAAGATGAACCACGGCAATCCTCTTCGAAACGCGGCGCCGTATGCCCACCGCACGACGAGCCACGCCCACGCGCAACGCACCCCACGCGTCCCTCCGAACACGTACGCGTGCATCAAGAGCGCCGGAAGAAGCGCCAACGACTGTTCCATAAAATTCCCCACCGTTCGATCCGCGCACAACACCTCGCGAGACGTCACGCCGGCGCGCGCGTACTTGACTTCGTACATTCGCGGCGGCGGCTCGCTCTGCTTTCTCGCCTTTGCTCGCAACCGTTGTCCCGCCTCTATGGCGGTGCAGCTCTGATTGAACAGTAATCCGTAATACGTCATCGCCCACGCGCACAGAAACCCCGCGACGTCGCGCGCGGTGCCGTCGGCGGCGGTCGTCCCGCGTCCGAGTCGCGCGAGACTCGACCACGTCATGAACATCGTCATCATCGCCATCGCGCGCACGCCCGCGCGGGTGGAGACGCGCACGGCGTCGAGGACGATTGACTCATCTTTTCGCGCGTTTCGTCCCTCCGCGCGCGTCGTCGTCGACATCGCGCGACAGAGAGTGATGCGCGACGATTCGCCGCTCGGCCAAAAGTGCACAGGCTGGAGACACGAGTCCCTTCGCCTTGAGTCACGAACGGTGAAAATGCTTTTCGCCAGGGACGAAAAGGTGACCCGGACGACGTCACCGTTCTCCGTCGGACGCGCACTAGTCGACGCGCGGGCGGCGACGACGGTGACGGCGAGCGCGCGGCGTGCGTGTGTGCGCCCTCGCGTTCGAGACGACGCGCGTCGCGGTGACGACGACGACGACGACGACGACGACGACGACGACGATCATGAACTTTCCGATTCGGGACGCGATCGTCCCCGCGACGGCGCGGACGATTCCGAAGCATCCGCGCGCGCGTGGACGCGGAATCACCGCGTCGTGGACGCCAACGCGCGGTGATGGATGTCGTCTCGCCATGGCGCGCGCGTGGGGCGGGTCATCGTCGATGAGGGCGACGCGAGGGGGCGACGGAGACGCGCTCGGGCGAGGGCGCCGACGCGCTCGGGGGAACGCCGTGAGCGACAGCGGGTTGGATGCGGCGGCGGCGGCGGCGGCGCGCGAGCGCGAGCGTGATGTCGCGGCGAGGTGGGCAGGTGCGATGGCGGAGCGGACGACGAGCGGGTCGCAGGCGACGACGGCGGCGGGCGACCAAGACGCCGCCGCGGGCGAGACGTGTCTGCTGGCGGATGGAATATGGGAAAAACTTCGCGAGGAGGCGAAACAGGACATCGAGACGGAACCTGCGCTGGCGAGCTACCTGTATTCCACCATCCTGGCGCATAAGAGCGTCGATGACGTCTTGGCGTTTGTCTTGGCGAACAAGTTGCGAAACAACGTCTTGTTGGATTCGCAGTTGTTGGAACTTTTTAGGTCGCAGCTGAAAAAACACCCCGATCTCGGTCGAAAGTGCGTGGCGGACATGCAGGCGGTGTACGAACGCGATCCCGCGTGCGATCGATACCTCGGCGTGATGCTCTTCTTTAAAGGTTTCCAGGCAATTCAGGCGCAACGCGTCGCGCACACGCTCTGGCGAGAGAATCGCAAGGCGCTCAGTTTTCTGTTACAAAATCGAATCTCCGAGGTGTTTCACGTGGACATTCACCCCGGCGCCGTGCTCGGACAAGGAATGATGATGGATCACGCCACGGGCGTCGTCATCGGCGAGACTGCCGTCGTCGGTGAAAACGTATCCATCCTCCACGGCGTCACTCTCGGCGGCACGGGCACGTCCACCGGCGTTCGTCACCCGCGCATCGGCGACGGCGTCGTCATTGGCGCCAACGTCACCATCTTGGGTCCGATCAACGTCGGCGCCGACACAAAAATCGGCGCCGGTTCCGTCGTTCTCGAAGATTTACCCTCGGGTTCCACCGCCGTCGGCATTCCCGCGCGCGTCATCAACCGCAGCGGCGCCGCGCCCGAACAACCCTCGCTCTCGATGGATCAAACGTCGTACATCACCGATTATTTCATCTGAGCCTTGTTTTGCGCGTGTAAAAGTAATCACCATTCATTCATCCCCGCGTGCGCGCGTGCCCCCGCGACGACGACGATGCGAACGCGCGCGCCGTTTGAGAGACGTTTCGCGCTCGAGACAAAAACGTTTTCACACCGTCATCTCCGCGAATGAAAGCATCTGAGCTTTCATCCGCAGACCTCCGCGGTCGGTGGGAGGTGTCGCCGCGCGTCGTTGACGACGCGAACGCGCGCGTCGGTGCAGCGCGCGGAATCCTTCGCGTTCGTTCGTTCGTCGGTGCGCGCGACGCGTCGAATCAATCAATCCGCGCGACGACTCGGAAAACCATTTTTCATTTCAATTTAAACGCAACGCGCGCGGTGACGAGACGGTGCGACGATGGTTCGAAGGGAGTCATCGCATTTTCGCGCGTCGTTCGTGCAAACGCTCGTGAGCGTCGCGCGCGCGGGCGACGTGGAGGCGCTCGTCGTCGCGTTTTTGGTTTTCGGCGCGCTCTTGCTGGCGACGGCGGCGGCGTGGCGGGCGTGGGCGCGGACCGAGGCGACGGCGAAGGGGGCGCGGACGCGCGTGTCAGTGGTGAAAGTCGACTCGAAGAAGAGCGCGGTGGGTGGTGTGGACGGCGATGCGGCCGGCGTCGGCGGCGTCGGCGGCGCGAGTCTTCGCGCGTCGCCGTCGGGCAGAGGAGGCGGGTCGCCGAGGAGTCCGCAGAAGTTTGGGCGATCGACGTCTTGGAGAAATTCGTTCGCGGATGAGGATTTGTTATCGCCGAGGAGTTACGGCGCACCGCCGCCGCCTTTGGATCAGTGGCCGCAGAGGCCGATGTACATTACTATTCCTCCGTACGCGGCGTGCGAACATTTGAGCGGAGACTTGACGGTGAACGGAGAGGTTCCCATCGAGTTTGAGACGCCTCTGTTCAAAGGGAAGCTGATCTGTCGATTTAAAGGGTTTAATACCCCGCCGAACGCGGCGAACGGGGCGAAAGAGCGCGTCGACGCGTACTTTCGCGGTAAGAAGAGATTATTTCAGTACGTTGTGCAGGGACGATTTAAGCGAGAGGTGGACGTGGGCGAAGCCTTCTCGGGACACGAATTCGTGAAACCGTTGGAGAGAATCCCGAGCAGATTCATCGTCAAGACGATACTAAAGTTTCTTCGTTCGATGAATCCGGGCATACAGATGAACGTATTCACCGCTCGACCGAGAATCTGGTCGAGTTTAGCGGGCACGGCGCAGGTCATCTCCGCGGACGCCCCCGGATGCGAGCCGGACATCTTGCGCGTCATGGAGATTAAGGAAAATACCGCTCGGCTCGGTGGGGTGTTCGCGAAAAAGCCACATTCGAGCAAGAAGCGTCGAAGGATTTTTTCGAGCGCGAGACTCGCGCACAAGTACACGTTTTCCCCCGACGACGTGTACACGTTTGATTTTTACCAGCACCTCTTCGATCCGGCGACGTACAGTCTTCAGGTTGGCGGCGTCGGCGTCTTGCGCGTCGATTTCTCCAGACACTCCGCGGGTCAACCCGCACAAATGATGGCTCGAACGAGCAATCCGGGCGAGTATCTGTTTTGCTTTTGTCTCTGGCACGAAAATGTCTATCGAGCGCTCGAGCGGTCGGCGTCGCGAGACGCCGCGCCGACGCGCGCGCCGAAACCGACGCCTCGCCCCTCCGCCTCCTCCACCGCCTTCACCCCGGCGTACGCCCGCGCGGTTACCCACAAAATCTTCTAGCTCTCGCCCGTCTGTTTTTAATCGATCGCATCGCGCCGCGCGCACCGTTTCCGTTCCTTCTCGCTCGCGACCCCTCGTTCGATGAGTCACGCGAGTCCCTCCTCGGCGAGGTGGGCGACGTGAAGTCGTCGCCCTCATTCACTCGCGCGTCGCGAGGACGCGTGTCGAGTGCGCGCGTGCGGGGCGTGTGAGCGAACTCGTCGTCGACGTCGTCGTCGTCTCTCGTGCGCCGACTCGCGCGTTCGAGCGATGGCGCACCTCGTCGCGGCGTCGAACGCGCGCGCGGCGGAGCCGGCGGCGGCGGCCGTGGGGAAGGATGAGGACGCGCCCACGACGACGGCGTCGACAGGGAAGAAGGGACGGTATCGCAAAGAGAAACCGTGGGATCACGATGGGATCGATCACTGGTCGGTGACGCCGTTCACCAAGGAGGATAATCCCTCGGGCGTACTCGAGGAGAGCTCGTTCGCGGTGCTCTTTCCCAAGTATCGCGAAAAGTATCTTCGGGAGACGTGGCCGAGCGTGACCAAGGCGCTCAAGGAACAAGGAGTGGCGTGCGAGTTGAATCTCGTCGAGGGTTCGATGACGGTGCGGACGACTCGGAAGACGTTCGATCCGTACATCATCATCAAGGCGAGAGATTTGATAAAGTTGCTCAGCCGCTCGGTGCCGGCGCCGCAGGCGTTAAAGGTGCTCGAAGACGACACGAACTGCGACGTGATCAAGATTGGGGGAATGGTGAGGAATAAGGAGCGTTTCGTCAAGCGAAGACAACGTTTGATCGGCCCGAACGGATCCACGCTCAAGGCGATCGAGATGTTGACGGGGTGCTACGTGTTGGTGCAGGGGAATACGGTTTCCGTGATGGGAGGATGGAAGGGGTTGAAAACGGTGCGCAAGATTGTCGAAGACGCGATGTCGAACACGCATCCGATCTATCACATCAAGGAACTCATGATCAAGCGCGAGCTGGAGAAAGATCCCGAGCTCGCGACGCAGAGTTGGGACCGTTTCTTGCCAAAGTTTAAAAAGAAGAATGTGCAACGCAAAAAGCCGTCGAAGATTGGCAAGAAGGAACGCGCCGTGTTCCCGCCAGCGCCGGTGATGAGCAAGATAGACAAACAGATCGAGTCCGGGGAGTACTTTTTGTCCAAAGAGGCCAAGGAGAGAAAGGCGGCGTACGAAAAGTTGCAAAAGCAAAAGGAGGCCAAGACGGAGAATCAAAAGAAGCGCCAAGAGGCGTTCGTCGCGCCGAGGGAAGAAGAGCGACCCGCGCGCGCCAAGACTTCAAAGTCGCCCGCGGACGAAAACGTCGACGCCGTCGCCGCGTCGCTCAAGGCGAAGAGCAAGGCGAAAAAGGAGGAAGAGCGGCGTTCCAAGGTTTCCGCCTCCTCCTTTGTCATCGGCGGAGGCGATTCGGACAAGAAAAAGAAACGGGATCGGGACGACGACGGGACGGAAAAGAAGGCGAAAAAGGAAAAGAAGGCGAAAAAAGAGAAAAAGTAACGACGACGCGACGACTGTCCACAGTTCTCGAAACGTGTTTTAATCGAATCATCACAAATGTAGTAAGTACTGCGCCGTATGCCGCTTCGCAAATCGGTCACGGTGTCGTCACCGTCGGTAAAAGGGAAAGGGCTTCTCCTTTGTGTAAGATTGGAGAAAGAACTCTCGGCGCATGTCACCGAACTCTATAGTCTCAAAATGTGTCGTTTTGACTCGCTTGACTTTTACATACGAATGTTCGCGCCGTCAGCCGCGAGGGTGGGCTAGGGTCTAGCGGGGCGCGTCCGCCGAGGCCGTGGCGTCGGTGATAGGCGCCGCCGCATCACTTTTTCACTCCGCGAATCATCCCGTATTGCATCAAACCCTCTCCGAACGCGCGACGCATGCGCTCGAGGCAGATGATGTCTCGCAACGTCTTGTACCAAATCTTCGGCCTCGAGAATACGGGGAGCGGATCGTAGACGCCCGCCCAGATGGAATGACGCCAACTCACGATGGTTTGCTTGGTCCAGTCATCGCTCTGCACTTTGGTCATCGCGCCGGTGTTTTCCGCCAACGAGCAGTAATCCTTGATGGAGATAAAGTACGGATGCGCCCACTCGTCGTACAAAAATTGCAACTTTGACTTTTCCTCCGTTGTGAGCGCCGGCGGCGTGTGTCTCTGACACCACGTCGCGATGACGAGCGTACCTCCGGGTTTCAGCACGCGCACCATTTCTTCCACGTATTGTTTTTTATCCGGCATGTGTTCTCCGCTCTCGCACGCCCACACCATGTCGAAGGAATCGTCTTCGAATTCCATCGCCAACGCGTCCATGACTCTGAATTTGACGTTTGGAATGTTTTGCGCCGCCGCCAGCGCCGTCGCGCGCTCAGCCTGTTTCGCCGACAGCGTGATTCCCGTCACTTCAGAAGCCGATCCCACGCACTTGGACGCTAATCGTCGCGTGGCGCCGCCGATGCCGCACCCGACATCTAATATTTTCATCGGTTTACCTCCGCCGTTGTCCGCCTCAACCCCGCTCCACGCGTACATCTCATCCACGAAATCCTCCTTGGCCTCGATGAAATCTTTCACGCGGTGTCCGAAGAGCGTGCCCGCACCCCGGGCCAAGTCCTCATCCTTGTAATACCCGAGATGAATGTGTTCTCCCCAGTAGTATTCTAAAATTTGTTCCTCCGTCCACGCGTCGTACTCCGACCCCACCGTGTTCTCCCCGGGCACGTACGTGCGACTCGGCGTGTCCAAAATCGACTTGGCCTTGATGACGCCGTACGCCAATGCCAATCCCGCCAACGCCGACGCCAACTGCGTCGCGTAATCAACGTCCCGAGACGTCACCGGTCGCCACCTCGTCGCGCCCGTCGTCTCGGCGCCCACCGTCGCCGACGTCGCGAGATCGCTCGTCCGCCTCGCGCTCGCACCCGAACGTCTCGGCGCTAAATCCTCCATCGCGTTCTTCCTCGCCCCCGTCTCGCTCTCGCTCGCGCTCGTCGTCGTCGAATTCGTCGCCGCGCCCGAAATAGAGATGGAACACCACCGTCTCGTACGCGTCGAGTTCGCCGTCGCGCGCTCGCGGCGTCCACCCACGCGCGCACCGCGCGTCGACGACATCGCACCCGTCTTCACCGTCGCCATCATCGCGCGCGCGTCGATCGCTCTCGCGCGTCGGCCAGTGACGATTGTTGACTTGACGTGTGCCGACACTTCACTTTCGAGCGCGCGTCGATCGAACGACGACCGAGCGAGGCGAGGCGTGGGACGCGCGGTGACGACGACGACGACGACGACGACGACGATGACGCGCGCGATGATGACGACTGGTTCGGCGGTGACGACGGGGGCTGGGGCGCGCGCGAGAGGGGCGCACGCGCGACGATTGGTGAATCGTCGTCACCCGTCGAACGGACGTCGAGCGACGACGACGACGACGGCGGCGGCGCTCAAGGACGGCGAACGCGTGACGTTACACTACAAAATGACTCTCGCGGACGGTACCGTGATCGACGACACGAGGAGCGAGGCGAGACAGGGGCAGCCGGTGACCATAACCATGGGCGACGGCGCGTTGTTCCCAAAAATTTCCGAGGCGTTGAGCGACATGTCCGAGGGTGAGAAGAAGACGGTCGTTTTGCTCGCCGCTGACGCGTTCGGGGTGAGAGAAGACGCCAAGGTGCAACGTTTTCCTCTGTCCCCGGAGGAGGCGGAGAGCATGAAATCGCAAGTGCAAGTCGGACAACTCGTGCAGCTTCCGGACGGTTCGCGCGCGCTCTGTCTCGCGCTGGACGCCGAGAGTCTGACGCTGGACATGAACCACCCGCTCGCGGGACAGGACTTGACCTTTGAACTCGAACTCGTCGAAGTGAGCGAGGGTTTGAAGATTTTCGGCACGCCCATGGTCCAATTGAAAATGTGAGAGAGAGAAGGGGGCGCGACGAGACGTCGCGTCGCGTCGACGCGCGTCCGGCCGGCTCGGGTGTCGAGTTTCTTTTTGATGTGTTGTTTTGTTCGCTTTGTAATCGATGTTGACAGAGATCGTGGCGCATTTCACGCATTTCGTATCATCCGCGTCGCGTTGCGCGGCGTCTCGTCGACGCCCCGCGTTCGCGTTGCGCGGCGTCTCGTCGACGCCCCGCGTTCGCGTTGCGCGCCTCCGTCGCGTCACGTCGCGCCTCGCGTCATGTCGTCCACGTTGCGTCGACTCGCGTCGGCCGCGACGCGTCGCGCGCGCTCGAGCGCGTTCGCCCAACTATCACCGTCGTCATCCACTGTCCTCGCGCGTCCGCTCTCCTCCAGCGCGCACCACGCGACGACCGTGCTCTGCGTTCGCAAGGATGGACAAACCGTCGTCATGGCGGACGGGCAGGTGACGATGGGGAGCGAAATCGTGAAACCGAACGTAAAGAAAGTGCGCGTGATTCAACCGGGCGTCGTCGGTGGGTTCGCGGGCGCCACCGCGGACGCGTTCACGCTCTTTGAACGGTTGGAGACGAAATTGGAGGAGCACCCCGGACAGTTGACGCGCGCGTGCGTGGAGCTCGCCAAGGCGTGGCGCACGGATAAGTTTTTGAGAAAACTCGAGGCGACGATGATCGTGGCGGATAAAGATTCGAGTTTTCAAATAACCGGATCGGGAGACGTGTTAGAACCGCACGATGGGGTGATCGGGATAGGAAGCGGCGGGTCGTACGCGTTGGCGGCGGCGAGGGCATTGCTCGACTCGCCGGGCATGTCGGCGTACGACATCGCGAAGAAGGCGATGACGATCGCGGCGGACACCTGCGTGTACACGAATCATAATTTTACGCATCAAATCATCGGGGGAGAGGACGCGACGACGAGCGCGAAGGATGACGGCGAGGCGGAGGGCGAGGCGTCTTCGTCTTCGTCTTCATGACGTCGTAGGACGAAATTGTAAGAAGGATCGATACCGTTTATTATGTTTCTCGCACTGCGGTTTTATTACAACAAATCGAGCGTCGCACGCGCGCATGAGCAATCAATCAATCAATCAATCGGTGAACGAACAGGACTACTCCATGTCGTCGAAGACTTCTAAATCGGCGGGCACCGGCTCGGGCGAACGCGCATTCGCCGCGTCGTCCGTCGGCTCTTCTTTGACGTCGTGCCACACGTCCACCGTGGCGAAGCCATCGTTTACGGCTCCCCCCGGAGACTTGACGGGCGACGGCGCGGCGTGCTCTTCGACGCCGGCGTCACCCGCGTCCAAGCGCGGGCGGACACGTCGTTCGGCGGACGCGTCGTCGACGGCGAGTTGAAAACGCTCGGCGAATACGAACGCGGATGTCTCACCGCGCGCACGCGCGAAACGCACCTCTTTCGGTTCGGGTGGACGTTTTCCCAGCGCTCGCGCTTCGAAGACGTCGCGATAATGCGCCAGCGTCGGGTTGAGCGTCTCCCACGGCATGGGCGCGTTTTCGTCGAGCGCGTGCGCGTCGATGAATGCGCGCGCGGCGTCGAGTCGTTCGTCTCCAGAGTCCACGCGGTCCCGAGGTTTCGGGAGGGAATATTCGTTGTAATCCTCCTTGAACGGGAGCGGCGTGTACAACAGAAAATCACCCGCGTCTGTAAAGTGCGGCGTCAACGCGCCGATGTGAATCGTCGTCGTCGATTCCGTCCACGCGCCGCGCACGAGAAGCGCCAATTTCGCGTCATCCAATGCTCTCGCCAGCGCGCTCAGCGCGGTCGCGTCCGCCTTAGCTCGATCTTTACTGATTCCCGTCGTCTTCGTCGACGGTTGTGGCAACACGAGCGACGGTTCGCCGACGCTCAGCCACAGCGGCGCCTCGTCGAGACGAATCGACCCGATGACTTTTAAACCTTTGTCGAATCGCATCGACAATCGCTGTTCCATCTCCGTGTCGATCGGCACGTGTTGCTTGCCGTATCGAAACGCCTTGACGTGTCGCTCGACTGGGACGAGTTCGCCGTCCAAATCGTTGACGTTTTTATACGCGACGTCGACGAGCGCTCGATGCGATTCATCCGGCCTGTCGGCTAAATCTTCCGAATACTTGTTCAGTTTCACCGGCGGCGCCTCCGTGTTCAGTTTATACAGCCCCACGTTGACGAAGGCGTTAAAACCAAAGGAGAGCGTGCCGCGATACCCGGGTGTCGGACGCACGCGCTTGATTTGTAAATCAATCAACGTCTTGGACGCAGCCTCGACGCCGGAATCGTTGGACGCGTCGTCCGCCGCCAGCGTTTCGCACGCCTCGCGAAGGGCGTCGAAACGCGCGTCCGACTCCACACCGCGCGATGACGCGTGTTCGTCCAACTGTGCACTGACGTCGTCTCCAAGACGCGCCAACTCCCCCGGGTCCAACGCGCCCACTTTTAATCGAATGTTTTGCGCGCGCATGCCGGCGAGAAGCGTCGACGCGAACTCGTCGTCGCTCGGTCTCGGCATCGTCTTCGCCCCGACCCCGTCCGTGATTAACACCACCTCCTTCACACACGCCGCCAATCGTTTCCGAGTCGCCGCCGTAGCGTCCTCGGGCGTGTACGCTCGAATCAACGCGTCGCACGCCACCGCCACCGCCTCGACGACGTCTGCGACGACGCCGTCGCTCGCGCGCGCCTCGATAATGTCCCGCTCGTACGTCTCCCCGGTCTGCGCGTCCGGTGGACTCAGGGAACGCGCGGCGACTATGCCCGCGTACTCGCTTCCATCGCCCCCGTCCTCCATCGCCGCGCTTGCGACGTCGTTTCTCGTGTCTTCGCACCCACACAGCGTCAACGCCGTCGCGTGGAGTTTTTGAGCCGGTGTGCGCAACTGCACCTTGGAACGCACGCACGCGCGCACGGTTCGCGCGACGCACGCGCGGAGCGTCGTGGTCATTGTGCTCATCGTGGTCGTCGTGGTCGTGGACGCGCGCGCGCCGTCGGTCGAGCGTCGCGCGTCGTCGTGCTCTTCATCATCATAATCCGCGCACCCGTCCCGTCGAGCGTCGACCGCGCGCATCGCGCACCTCGCCACCGCGCCGACGTCGAGCACGAACATCGTCGCCGCGTCGCGCGCCGTCATGCCGAACGCGTCGCGAGGCGATCGTCAAGCTCTGAGGACGAATCGATGATGACGGTTGAAAGATGAAACGAAACCGCACTGCGCGACGATGCGACCGACGACGACACGTCGGTGGACGACTACGCCTACGACGACGGATGGACCGCGCGTCCGTCGTCGAGGATGCGCGCGTCGCGCGTCCGCTTTGGATGGGGCGCGCGCGACCGACGACGACGACGAGAACGCGCGCTCGTCGTCCGTCGACGAGGCGAAACGCGCCGTGGTGCGCGCGATCGCGGAATCCAGGCGCGCGGACGGTGCGATGCCGACGACGACGAGCGCACGGACCGTGATGGGGTGCATCGAGCGTTTGGAGACGTTCCCGTCGTCGGCGTCGGCGGGTGGGCGGTGGACGCTTGCGTACAGCGCCAAGGCGTCGAGTTCAAGTTCGTCGTCGCCGATGGCGTCGCTGGGGGTGAGCGATGACGTGATTCAAGACATCACGCGAACGATGTACGGGGTGTTTTTCAAGTTCGCACCGTGGTTGGCGGGATCGGCGGAGACGAACAGGCGCGGCGCGCGAAACGCGCAGACGGTTGACTTGGTCGCCCGCGTCGTGAGAAACGAAGTCGAGCTCGATCTGATGGGTCCGACGACGACGTCTCGGTCCAGTAGATCCTCTCAAAAGAACCACGTGACGGTGTGCATCGGCGTCGACGGGGAGATTAACGCCGAGGATGCGCTCGCTCGAGACGCCGAGGTGACGTTTACGTCGTTCGACGTGCGCGCGCGCTTCGGCGACGTCTCGCCGCCGACGGTGACGCTCCCCCTGCCGAGACCGCGCGGGCGGTTGACGACGACTTTTTGTGACGAGACGATGCGCGTGAGTCGAGGAGGACAGGGTGGTGTGTTCGTCCTCACTCGTCTCCGTGACGGCGACGACGCGATGGCGGCTTCAGAGCGCGCCTCGCCGTCAGACGCGTCGTCATCGGGATGAGCGGCGCGGCGGCGGCGCATCACGCCCCGTTTGTCGCGCGATTGCGCGAAAACCTCGCGCGCGATCCGTACGCGGCGTACGTCACGCTCGCGACGGTTGAGCGCGGACGCGACGGGGCGATCTGTCCTCGAGCCAGAACCGTCGTCTTCGAGGGATTCTTCAGAGACGACGAGGACAGGTTCGGTCTCGCCGTCAAACTCAGCGCCGACTCGAACAAATACGCGAAACGCGCGTCCGACGAAGTCGAACTGTGCTGGTGGTTCTCGTCTTCGCACGTCCAATTCCGGATCCGCGGTCCCATGCGATTCGACGTCTCGGAGGACGGCGCCGCGAGAAACGCTATCTGGCGCGAGCTCGCTCCGGGCGATCGCGCGCAATTCTTTTATCCCGCGGACACCCTCGCCGCATCGCGCGGCGACGACGCGTATAAGCGCCAGCGCGAGGCGTTCGATCGATCTCGAGGTGAGATTCCTCCAAACTTTTGCGTCGGTGTCTTGGTTCCCGTCGAGGTGGACGTCTTGGACCTCAACGACTCCTCGCGAACGCTCTGGAGACGCGCGAGCGTGGACGACGCGGTGTGGGAGGAACACTTTGGATTCGCCCCGCCCGTCTTGAGCGCGGACGTCCTCGTGGACGCGCGCTCGTAGGAATTGTAGCACGTTGTACTTTTTCAGCAAGGTAGAAACACCCGGGT
>Ga0181570_10000768_pt1 | contig 29496 bp, 28 predicted proteins | sample 101ome_18_FD_148667 | JGI IMG/M metagenome (GOLD analysis project Ga0181570, IMG submission 148667) | Coastal salt marsh microbial communities from the Groves Creek Marsh, Skidaway Island, Georgia - 101406AT metaG (spades assembly) | ecosystem: Environmental > Aquatic > Marine > Intertidal zone...
GTCAGGGGTGTGATGATACTCCCAGACAACATTCCCTGTGTTTACGTCAAGGGCAAAAAGGCCGGGATCCGCCCCATCTGCCGTTGGTCCGGTGGATAAATTATTGGGGGCATAAACTTTCTCTCCATCAAATGCCATACCCCAATGTATGCCCCCCATTGCCCCACCGGGTCCAATTTTGGTGTTCCAGACCAGTTCACCGGTATCCGGATTCAAAGCCCATACATCGCCACTTTTCTGTCCGGCCAGCACCAGGTCAGATCCGTCACTGCGTTGCGCCAGCATGATGGCCGCTCCAAAATCCACATCAAGATTGATACTGTAATCCGGTGGACAGTTGGGACCATCGGGATCCCGCATACACCCTGTCAGAAAGATATCGTTTGCTGTGGCCTGAAATTTCCAGGCCAGACTGCCATCTTCCAGACGCAAGGCAAGAATCGCATCACTCGTATCTGTAGGTGGCGCCGAGGTATTTTCACCGGTACCGACATAGAGCAAACCGCGCTTCTCATCCACAGCAGGTGCCGTCCAGATCGGGGCGCCTGACGGTCCCCATTGCTGGGTTCCTACACGGCTGATGGTGGTAGGCTTCGCGTCCTCCATCGTGTGATAAACCCACTCCCTGTTTCCTGTCGCCACATCCAGTGCAACCACGGCGCCATGGCTGGTACAGCATTCATAATCCGGTACAGCCCCCATATTCAGCTCCCCCGAGGAAATGGGGACATAGACCCTGTCACCGTAGAGGACAGGCATGGCCGTAACATTCGAAACACTGGTCACCTGCACACTGGCATCCCAGATGATTTCTGCAGTAACAGCATCCATGAGCAAGGTATGGGCAGATGTATCCGCAAAAACGAGTACCGGACGGCCATCATCGAGTAGGTGGTAACCAATGGTGGTTCTCAGGGGAATATCATGTTCATAAACCCATTTCACACAGGGCGTTTCTTCCCCGATATCCAGGGCAAATAGTTGTCCGGAGTCGACAATCGGGTAGTACATGGTATTGCCGACAATAGCTGGCTGGGAACGCATATTTGCGGTAGAAGGAAAACCCATGGACCAGGCCAGTTCCAGGTTGCCAAGATCCATCGTGGTCAGGCCCACCTGCTGCGCATCAAGATACCGGTGGTTCATTCTGTCAAAACCCTGGGTCCATATGACCGGCTCCCCAGTGTCTACATCCATACGTTCGGCAGGGCAGATTGAAGACGTTATCCAGCTGTTATCGATATCGGTGGTAGCCGAGAGATAGGCCACTACATCATCAATTTCCTGTGTATCAAGCCCCTGGGCCTGGACGCGCATTTTACCGTGTGTCAGGGCATAACGAACAGCACGGGGGCCCATTCTTTTCAGAGTCTCCAGAGGCGGTGACTTGGTTTCCTCAGGCATGGCATGGCAGGTGGCACAGGTACTCTCATAGACAGCCATACCGGCTGTATTGATTTCTGTGACCCGTACATTTTCCTGCGCCTTGAGCAAGGCAATGGGTAAAACCGCTGTGATAAAAAAGACAGTCAGACTGGAAATTGTTCGCATGAATCTCCCCTACAGTGAATCTGGCTTGTAGGAGTATATGAAGACCGGGAAGGTTGTACCAGCCCTGTATTGAATCAAAAATCCTTCAACAGACTTTATTGCCAGAGAGCTGTAGACGTGCTGCCAACAGTTTGACTACCCAGATAAGGCTGAACTTCTTCATGGGTAGCTGCGAGAATTTCCAATGCCATTTGCCGTTCTTCAAGGGAATACAGGCTCTCCCCTGGCAACTCGATTTCACCAGCGAGCCAGGCGACAAGCTGTTGCAGCACATAATCGCGGGCAAAGGCAGGCAGGGTTTTGAAATCATCTGTGTAAATCAGGTAACTCAGTGGATATCGAAAAGTACGTTTACCTGGATCCAACTCCCGCAACGATCTTCCCTGGCCATCACTGGGCCCCCTGGCCATAAAATCCTCAGCGAAGTCCCTTGATCCTGTAAGCGGGGACAGACTCTCCACGGCATCCATGTAGACCAGTTGGCCAACCAGCTTGTCCATCATCCTGGACAGTGTGCCCTGGGCAGGCTCCGGCAGCTCCGCCCAGCTTCGGGCATTAATCGCGTCTTCCATACCTCTGCGCTGGAGTACAGCAGGCGCCTTGAATTTTACATAGGTAATCTGGTTCTGGACGGTCACCTGATGTTCCAGGACCATCAAGGCAACAATATCGCTGGTGTCGCTGGGGTAGGGATCGGTATCAACATAGCCTTCATCTTTCAGCGACTTGACATTCCAGATACGGAAATCGTCCAGATTATCCAGGTGGGATGGATCCTCCAGCATCATATTGCCCAGGTGAGCCTGCAACCCATGGCTGCCAGTGACATACCAACCTCCCCAGCGCTCCTCTATCGGCGTGGAATCGCCCACGTTACCAATTCCGGAATAGTTCTTCATGGGAACGTTCCTGTCACTGTAGACAGAAGACAAGGCCATGAGCATGGGGACCCCTCCCCCCATGGTACCCTGGGTGTCATGACACACCAGACAGGTCTGGTTGGCCCTTTCAAAATATTTGTCCGTCTCTTTGACATTGTCAAAGGCATAAAAAACCACGCCAAATTTATCATCTATTGTGGCCACTTCAACAATAGTACTGTTCTGGACGAATCCCAGATAGGTGTGGTCATTAAAGAACAGGCTTCTGGGGGTTTCCGGGGAAATCAGTTTATGCTGAAGACTCGTTGGAGAAAAAACGAGCGTTTGTGAGTCAGCGTCAATATCCAGTTTTTCCATCAGGGCATCAAAATAGCCACGCTCATCATCGAAAGCCAGCTCGACCTCTCCGTTCTCCAGTTGGGCCTGTAGTTCGGCAACAGGATTATCGATGGCTTTCTGGTCGTACCCGACAAGTGAATATTCATGACTGTTCATGAACTGGGCATTCACAGCAGGAACAACCGCCCCTGTGAGACTGGCAAGCAGAATGACTGCATTCACCTTTGTGTTCACGCTATAAACCCCCAATATCTTTTAACAATGTATTTAATATACATTATAAAGTGGTCAGGCAATATGAAAATTATATGAATATTGACCTGTTATATGCTTGATCAGGCTCAATCGGCAAGAAAATGAAGGATCAGGTATCGACCTGGTTATTGTAATGGCCAAGTACATCAAGACCGTCAAGGGTCCTGGTAGGAAATGCTATATCTGCCCCATGGGCATGAATAATATCGATGATTTTGAGCAATACATCCTGTTTAACGGAATGGAAATGGACCCAGTTGGTGGTTTTGGTGAAGGTATAAACGAAGAACTCGAGACTGGAAGCAGCCATCGCATTAAAGTTGACGATAAGCGTCTGGTTAGTGTCTATCTCATCATGCTCAAGCAGCATGGATTTAACAGCATCAATAATTGCGCGCATCTTGTCCGCATCACAATAACGTAACCCAATCGTTTCAAAAATCCGACGATTGGTCATTCGCGATGGATTTTCAAGAGTAATCGTGGTGAACAGTGAATTGGGTATGTAAAGCGGGCGTTTATCAAAGGTCCGGATCTTCGTCAGGCGCCAGCCTATATCTTCCACAGTACCTTCAATTTCCCGGTCGGGAGAGCGCACCCAGTCTCCGATAGAGAAAGGACGATCCAGGTAGACCATCAAGCCACCAAAGAAATTGGCCAGCAGGTCCTTGGCGGCAAAACCTACCGCGATTCCGCCGATGCCACCAAAGGCAAGGACACCACTGATGCTTATACCCAGTGTCTGCAGGGCCACCAGGGTACCCGTAATAAGAACAGCAATACGCAGCAGCCTGCCCATAACCTTCACGGTTACCTCATCAGCATTCACGTCTTTAAGCGCGTTTTTGTTGATCAGGTTGTGTTCAATATTACTAATGAGCTGGACAAGGAACATCATTAGCAAGCCGATGACAGCAATTCGTCGAGCCAGACCGGTGTATTCGAATATTTCTCCGGAAGTTTCGGTAACCGCTTCAACAATTTCTGCAGCTACAGATATACCGATGACCCAGACAAAAAGCAGGAGCGGTTTCTTGGTGGCAGCGACTACTGCATCATCCCAAAGGTTGACTGTTTTTTCTGCATTGAGTTGAAGGCGATTGAGAATACGTCGTAACAGAAAGTTAATCAGGACAGTCGCAAGGACGATACCGAATACATGCAGTATCCAGGTGTTGTTGCTTATCCAGGTGTGCAATGCGTCCATGATGCAGAGAACTCAGGCAGACTTGGCCTTTGTCTTCACCTCTCCCTCGGCAACCCACTGGCCTTTGCGGTAAAACGCTTTCCACCCTGTGGGTTTCTTGTCTATTTCACTTTGGACAAACTGTTCCTTGTTTTTACGACTGAATTTCACGACAGTCTTGTTACCATCAGGGTCTTCCACAGGTGCCTTCATGAGAAAGGCATACTTTGGATCAATTTCATCCTTGTGTGGCAGTAGTTCTGCCACTAAAGGTGCCCGTGTTTCCCGGTTCTTGGGAAACTGGCTCGCTGCGAGAAAAAGACCAGCGGCACCGTCGCGCAACACATAGGTGTCTTCAACCTTTTCACACTCCAGTTCAGGCATGGGAACCGGGTCCATTTTCGGTGGAGCCGCCTCGCCATTGCGAAGCAGTTTACGGGTATTTTTACAGTCATCTGCAGTACAACCGAAATACTTGCCGAAACGGCCGTTCTTGAGCTGCATTTCGGCACCACACTTGTCGCATTCCAGGGTGGGTCCGTCATACCCCTTGATCTTGAACTTGCCCTCTTCCACCTCAAAACCGGGACATTCCGGATTATTCCCACAAACATGAAGTTTGCGGGTTTCGTCAATAAGATAGGAATCCATGGCAGTATCACATAATTTGCAACGGTGTTTATGCAGCAGCAAGCGGGATTCTGCTTCATCATCAGCATCCACACTGATGGCTTCATCCCCGGGCGTAAGATTGAGCGTCGTCTTGCAACGCTCCTTGGGTGGCAGACTGTAGCCTGAACAGCCCAGAAAAACGCCGGTAGATCCGGTTCGGATCTGCATGTGCCGGCCGCAGCTTGGGCATTTGATACCTGTTTCCGTGGGATTGTTTTCACGCATTCCCCCTTCCTCAGATTTCGCTGCTTCCAGCTGCTTGGTGAAATCATCATAAAAAGCATTCAGGACATCCATCCAGTGCCTTTCTCCCTGGGCTATCTCATCCAGGTTATCTTCCATCCGGGCGGTAAACTTGTAATCCATCAGGTCTGTAAAATTTTCCACCAGCCTGTCAGTGACTATGTCTCCCATTTTCTGGGCATAAAATCGGCGATTTTCCAGTTTTACATAGCCCCTGTCCTGGATGGTGGAAATAATTGATGCATAGGTGGAGGGACGACCTATATCCCGTTTCTCCAGTTCCTTGACAAGGCTGGCTTCCGTATATCGGGGTGGCGGTTTGGTGAAATGCTGTATGGGTTCAAGAGACTGAAGTTCAAGCGTATCCCCCACTTTCAGTTCCGGCAGTACCACATCACCGTCCTTGTTGGCTGGAAGCACCCGGGTATAGCCATCAAATTCCATGATACGCCCCCGGATTCGCATCACATATCCAGCTGCCGTCACTTTGATTGTGCTGCTCTTATAACGGGCCGGGGTCATCTGGCAGGCAACAAATTGTTGCCAGATAAGGTTGTACAACCGCACAGCATCGCGATCCAGGCTATCCAGTCGAGAAGAGTTTTCCAGGACTTTCACATCAGAAGGTCTGATCGCTTCATGCGCTTCCTGAGCTCCTTCACGACTTGAATAACGTATCGGGTTTTCCGGCAGATACCTGTCTCCGAAACTCGATTGTATGTAATCCCGGGCCATGGCAATCGCGTCATTACTCAGTGCCGTGGAATCTGTTCGCATGTAGGTAATGAAACCTGCCTCATAGAGGCGCTGGGCCATGGTCATGGTTTTCTTCACACTGTAGCCAAGTCGTGTTGAGGCCGCCTGTTGCAGTGTTGATGTAATGAAAGGTGCCCTGGGCTTGGAAGAAGTAGGCTTATCTTCACGATCACTGACCGTAAAGGCGGCTGGCTGAAGTTTTGCAATAGCCTCGGACGTGGCCGCTTCCGTTTTTGGTTTGAAATCATTTCCCTGGTCTTTGAGCACCTCAAAACGCAGGGCTTCCTGTTCACTGTCTGTATTCGCTTTGCCGTTTAACAGGTTTGCATACAGCTCCCAGTACTCTTCAGGAATAAAAGCACGTATTTCCTTTTCCCTGTCAACCAGCAACCTGACTGCAACTGACTGGACGCGGCCAGCAGAGAGACCACGGGCCACCTTCGCCCAGAGCAGTGGAGACACCATGAAGCCGACAACACGATCAAGGAATCGGCGAGCCTGCTGGGCCTCGACATGCTTCATGTCCAGATCACCAGGGGTTTCAAAGGCCTCCTGGATGGCTTTTTTGGTAATTTCGTTAAAAACAACGCGTTTGTAACGGGAATCATCACCACCAATGGACTCTTTCAAATGCCAGGCTATAGCTTCCCCTTCACGGTCAAGGTCAGTGGCGAGATAAATAGTATCGGATTTTTTTGCCAGTTTTTTCAGGTCGTTGACGACCTTCTCCTTGCCGGGAAGAATCTTGTAATTGGCTTTCCAGCCATGTTCCGGATCGATGCCCATGCGGGCAATCAGCTGTTCCCTGGCTTTTTTGGCCTTATGACGCTTTTTTTGCTCAGGGTCCATTTTTCGGGTTTCAGCGGCAGCTTTGGCCCTGGCTTTCGGATCCACAGCACTGCTTGACCCACTCGTTGGAAGGTCACGAATATGACCAACGGAGGACTTCACCACAAAGTCGTTTCCGAGATACTTGTTGATTGTTTTGGCCTTGGCAGGCGACTCAACAATGACCAGAGACTTACCCATATGTCAGAAATATCCGTCAGTTCAGTTCAAGGTATTTTCAGTTTTTCCCGTGAAAAACAGCCGACATGATTAATGACTCGCTGCGGGTCGGTCAAGTGAAGCGTGTAATTATTTAAAATAAAAGCACGCGAAACCATACACTGACAGAGAAATAGCCTGTAAATACCGATATTTTTTGCCGGGACTATTTTGGCCCCGGCGGCGCTGCGACACGGTGTTCGCCCTGTCGCAAAAAGGCGGGCATTAAAACACTGCTTCCGGAAAAAAGTAAAGTGTGGGTACAGACTGGGGAAAACTGGCAGCACAGGAGACCCATGCTCTCCGGACTCTGCTCAGACCTGCTGCGTCCAGCCGAAAGTATCCTCTCTTTCGCCATTCTGAATCTGGCAGAGAAGATCATAAAGTTGCTGCATAACCGGCCCTACTTCGTCGCCATTTCCATAAAAACCATGCCAGGCCTCATCGAACCATATCTTGCCCACTGGTGACAATACTGCAGCCGTCCCGCAAGCCGCCACTTCAACGAAGGTATCCAGCTCAGCTCGCAAATCGATAGCTCTTTCCTCGGTTTCCATTCCAAGCAGGTCCCGTGCAATATCCATGATTGAGCGTCTGGTAATACTGGGAAGAATGGCGTCCGACTTTGGTGTGATCAGCTTGTTATCACTGGTGGAAATAATGATATTGGCTGAACCTGCTTCCTCTATATATCGTTTCTCCGCGGCGTCCAGGTAAAGTGCCTCATTGGCTCCCATTTCCTGGGCTTTGCGGGTGGCAAAAAGCCCTCCGGGATAGTTGGCACCCGCCTTGACATCACCGGTTCCATGGGGAGCAGCCCTGTCAAAGTCTGAAACAGCGAGTTTGATAACCGAAAGCCCGCCGCTCTTGTAGTAAGGTCCTACAGGAGACACCATGACCCTGAATTCATATTCCCTGGCAGGCTTGAGCCCCATATTCTCACCGATCCCAATCAGCAGGGGCCTGATGTACAGGGTAGCACCACTACCATAGGGAGGCACCCAGGCAAGGTTTGCCCTCACGGCTTCACTTACTCCTCTCAGGAACAAATCATCAGGAACGGCAGGCATGGACAAGCGCTCAGCCGTATTGCGCATACGCTGGCCATTCATTTCGGGACGAAACAGCAGGACACGCCCATCCCTTGTACTCTGGGCCTTCATGCCTTCAAAACACTGCTGGGCATAATGCAGTGCTGGTGAGCCTTCATGGATATGCATGATTTCATCGGAGATCAGCTCACCGTCGGACCACTGTCCATCCTGATAATGAGCACGGAAGCGAAAGTCCGTTTTGGTGTATTCAAAACCCAGGTTCTGCCAATCGATGGGTTTCTTTTCTTGTGCGTTCATAAGTCCAGAGTCTGCGTGGGTCAAAACGCCCGTATTATACAGTGACAGCAGGATTTTCACTCCTCTTTTTGAAAATGGCGGGAAAACCGGTATTACTGTCAATTTCCCGAACTCTCCACTTGTGGCAGGCCAGTCCGGGCGAGTACCATGCACATCCGTATAGCCTCATCGTCAATCACGCAGTCTTCATGTCCCACCAGAATTCATATCCGCTTATCGATATTGGGGCCAACCTCAGCCATGAAAGTTTCGCGGCCGATCTTGACCAGGTTATTGATGAGGCTTTGCAGGTCGGGATCATACATATGGTCGTCACAGGAACGTCTGTCTCTGGTTCAGAGGCTGCAAGTTCTCTTTGTTCCCGCTACGGTGGTCTGTTATCGAGTACAGCTGGCATACATCCCCACGAAGCAGAGGAATGTAACAGTCAGGCTCTGGCAACTCTTGCCGCGCTTGCTGGCGAAAGTCATGTACTTGCCATGGGAGAAACCGGCCTGGATTACTTCAGGGACTTCTCACCAAGAGAAAGTCAGCGAGAGGCATTTGCCAGCCAGTTGGCTCAGGCTGCCGAGATGAATATGCCGGTTTTTCTCCACCAGCGAGATGGCCACCAGGACTTTATCGATATTCTCAGGAAGTATCGCAACAGTCTTCCCAAAGGGGTTGTTCACTGTTTTACGGGAACGGAAAGTGAACTCAGGGACTACCTTGATCTGGACATGCATATCGGCATTACCGGCTGGATCTGTGATGAGAGACGCGGACACCACCTTCATGAGTTTGTCAGTCTGGTTCCCGAGAATCGACTAATGCTTGAAACGGATGCCCCCTACCTCATGCCCAGAACAATCAGGCCGAAGCCAAAGACCCGGCGCAATATCCCTGCGAACCTGGTGTATGTCCTTCAGACAGTGGCCGCCTGCCTGGGTAAAAATGAAAAATATGTTGCTGAAATGACCACAGGGAACGCTGGGGATTTTTTCGGTCTGTAAACTTTGCTATATTTTATGTAATTATGAAAAAGCGGGATTTTCTGGCAGTACTGGCAGCAGGCGGGGGCATAACGTTCCTGTCTTCACGCCTGTATGGCCAGTACAAAAACAATCAGCTTTCATTTACAGACCTCCCGGAACTCCCCGAACTTCTGCCCAACAGGACCAGTGATATTACGCTGGACAACTCCCAGCCTGACACTGCTGCCCGCATTATTGACGTCGCACCTGAAAATGATCTGGAAGAAGGTTTCAAGCATACCGAGCGCCAGGTGGAAATGCCGATATTGACCAGATGGAAGAGGAAGAAGTCGATTTCTACCTGAAGAAAATACGGAATTTTGACGGCGACTTTGCGGGTGATGTCTATCTCAGTGAAATTAATCAGTTATTACTCCAGCCGACTATACAAAGGCTTGAGCGTGTCCAGCGATTTATTGGTCACGGCAATTTCAATCTCATCGGTTTTGATGAAATGATTTACTTTGCCCGTAACTACGAGGAAATTGGCGCCTTTGATCCTGCTGAACTGGCCTTCATGGAAAAAATCTTTTTCAATGACGCCACTGATTACGGTTTTTTCGGAGAAAAGGTCAATCCGGAACTGACTCACAGAATAATCTAGGCCGATGTCGAGAAAATAGGTGGCAGTGGTCATTATCTTCTCAAGGGAGATTCACTAAATCGCTATCAGCAGATACGCAGTGATGTCGGAGATAACCTGCTGCTGACATCCGGCATACGCAATGTCGTCAAACAGATGCACCTCTTCCTGGCCAAAACACGCCAGTCCAACGGCAACCTGTCCAAGGCATCCCGCTCTCTTGCTCCACCCGGATATTCTTATCATGGTATCGGGGATTTTGATGTGGGCAAGCTGGGGCTCGGTGAAGCCAACTTTACCATCGACTTCTCCAATACAGAGGAATTCAAGCGCCTGATCACCCTGGGCTATGTGGATGTCCGCTACACAGACACCAACCGCTACGGGGTTCGCTACGAACCCTGGCATATCAAGATTATCTAGGCGAGCAGAACGCCAGAAACTGCGCCTCGGTAAAAGGCCAGCCGAGTTCTTCCTCTTGGTCACGAAATTTCAATACCGGAATCCGTATGCCATAGCGGTCTATCAGCGCATCATCCAGACTGATATCGTTCACTTCAAGGGTAATGTCCAGTGCCGCCAGGTGAGGTCCAATCAGCGCTTGGGCTGTTTCACATAAGTGACAGGCCGGTGTTGAATAAAGGATCAGTATACGTTGCTGCATGATTCCTGAAAGCACCCAAATTCAGCCAAAAAAGTGAAGATACAGCAGACCCGGGGGGGCAGACAATAAATTGCCACCACCAGCCCTGTTCATTACAGGGTCATTCACTATAGAATCGACTCTTTGCGGTCTTGCACCGCTCCAGCTTGCCGTTAGTAAAGAGTATTTTCTGCATGACACAAATCGAAGTAATCACTACCCTGAAAAACTGGATGTCCCAACACATCATTGGCCAGGAGAAACTGGTCGATCGTCTGCTTATTGCCCTCCTCGCCGATGGCCACCTGTTGGTAGAAGGCGCGCCCGGACTTGCCAAGACCAAGGCAATCAAGAATCTCTCCGAAGGAATTGAGGGAGATTTTCATCGCATTCAGTTCACTCCCGACCTATTGCCCAGTGATATCACCGGCACTGAAATCTACAGGTCGGAAGATGGCAGCTTCCGTTTCCAGCACGGGCCCATCTTTCATAACCTGGTACTGGCAGATGAAATCAACCGTGCACCAGCCAAGGTGCAATCTGCCCTGCTTGAGGCCATGGCCGAACATCAGGTCAGTGTGGGTCGTGAAACGTTTGAGCTGCCAAAACTGTTCCTGGTGATGGCAACCCAAAACCCCATTGAGCAGGAAGGCACCTATCCCCTGCCGGAAGCCCAGCTGGACCGCTTCCTCATGCATGTCACTGTGGGTTATCCGGACACAGATTCTGAACGGGAAATCCTGAACCTGGTTAGAAATGAGGCACGTAATATCGGTACCACACCGCCACAGGAAGTCTCCCAGGCAAATCTGTTTGAGGCCCGCCAGGAGGTCCTCAATATCCATATGGCAGAACCGGTGGAGGAATATATCCTGCAACTGGTAATGGCTACCCGTAATCCAGGTCCTTACAGTGAGGAACTGGATAAATGGATTGATTTCGGTGCGAGCCCCAGGGGGACCATTGCCCTGGACCTCTGCTCGCGTGCGCATGCCTGGCTCAAAGGCAATGATTTTGTCAGCCCTGAAGATATCCATGAAGTTTTCCATGATGTCCTGCGCCATCGCGTATTACTCAGTTTTGAGGCCGAAGCCGCTGGCGTTGATACAGATCTTGTCCTGACCAGGTTGCTTGAACTGGTGCCTTCGGCCTGAACCCCTGGCATCTGTTGAAACGATGCCAGCAGCAAACGCCGTGTAATTCAAACAATCTCATCAGGAATCAAGGGTGTCACGTAAAAGGCAACTAAATACCAGGCAGGACAAGTATCGCAGTCGAGGCGCCTTCATCACTCTCGAGCAACTGTTTGACCAGCGCCATGTCGCCAAATCCCTTGAGCTGGATTATCAGTCCCGCTCCCGCCTGGGCATGTCCGGATCACATATATCCAAGCAGAAAGGTCGTGGCGTCGATTTCGAGGAATTCCGTGCTTACCAACCCGGTGATGATATTCGCCAGATTGACTGGCGCGTGACCGCACGCACCGGACGCCCCTTCACCAAGGTATTCAGGGAAGAACGGGAACGTCCCGTGATAGTGGGCTGCGACCAGAGTCATAACATGTTCTTTGGCAGCCAGGTCGCATTCAAGTCTGTCCTGGCTGCTGAAGCGGCGGCGATTATCTGCTGGACCACTGTCGATAATGGTGACCGGGTTGGTGGAGTGGTGTTTGATGATACCCATCAGGAACTGGTAAAACCCAAACGCAGCAAACGCTCTGCCCTCCGGTTCCTGGACACCCTCGCCCGTTATAACCAGAACCTGGTTGAGCATCATATTGAAAACCCCGCGGATGCCCCCAATTATTTGCTAATGGCTCTGGAGCAGATGTACAGGATCACTCGCCCGGGATCCAATGTGTACCTGATCAGTGACTTCCAGAAATTTGATGAACAATGCCGACGCTATCTTCACCAATTGGCCATTCACAACAGTGTCACCTGTATCTTCGTCTATGATGCACTTGAGGAGAATCTGCCAATTCCCGGTGTCTACAGCATTACGGACGGACAGGAACGCAGCACAATCAATACTTACAAGAAAAGCGTGAGAAACCTGTATCACGAGCAGTTTGAAGTCAGACTTTCCCAACTCACTGACGCATTCAACAAAATGAAAGTCCCCATGATCACCCTGAGAACCGATCAGGTAGTACTGGACCAACTGGAAACATGGAAGCAGAAGATCCGTTAAGCCAGCTGAAGGATATTCATATCCCGGAAGCGGTCACATTCTGGCCTCCAGCGCCCGGCTGGTGGCTTTTGCTTGCGCTTGCACTTGTCGGGCTGGCTTTCCTGTGCCGACACCTCCTGGCCAACATGCTGGAACGTCGAAGGCTCGGCATGGTTCTCTCCGAGCTCGACAGGGCACTGCAGACTTACAGTGAAGAATCGGCATTTGACCATAAGCGAAACCAGGCCGGCCTGGATTATCTGGCTTCTGTAAATAATATACTGAAACGTGTAGCACAGACCCGTTTGCCGGAAACGGACAGCGCACTGCTGACAGGAAAATCCTGGCTGGCATTTCTCGACCAGCATGGGGGGAATTCGAATTTCACCGGCGGCCCCGGGCAACCCCTGGGGGATGCTGTCTACCGGAGAAATTTTGAAGGCGATGTCCGGGCCCTTCATGAAGTAGCCAGTGCCTGGATAGAACACTGCTACACACGAAAAACGCACACTGTCTCCAACAAGGAGTCAGTGGCATGATCCAGATCCTTTGGCCTTGGGTATTTGCCCTTTTACCACTCCCCTGGCTTTGCCACAGACTGCTTCCCCGTGCAGCGAACAAGGATGCCTCCCTGTATGTCCCCTTCTTCAGGTCCCTCTCCAGGATAGAAACAGTCTCTCCGCGTGTGGGTGCCCGTAACCGATTGCTTGCGCTGCTGGCGATTATTGCCTGGCTGCTGCTGGTGATCGCAGCCAGTCGTCCGCAATGGATCGGCGAACCGATTCAACTACCTACTACAGGGCGTGATCTCATGCTTGCCGTGGATATTTCCGGCTCCATGGAAGCCCAGGATATCCAACTGGGCGGGCAGAATGCCACACGCCTTCAGGTGGTTAAATCAGTGGTGGGTGATTTTGTCGAAAGACGTACCGGCGATCGCCTTGGATTAATACTTTTTGCCGCAAGAGCGTATACACAATCTCCCCTCACTTTTGACCGTGAGACTGTTGAAACGCTGCTTTATGAAGCTGAAATAGGCATTATTGAGGAAAATGCGACGGCCATAGGAGATTCCATTGGTCTTGGTGTCAAACATCTCAGGGAGCGACCTGAAGCCAGCAGAATACTGATTCTTCTTACTGACGGGGTGAATAATGCCGGTGAAGTATCTCCGCTACAGGCTGGTCAACTGGCCTCAAGGGAGAGTATTCGGATCTACACCATTGGTATCGGGGCAGATGCCTCAACCGCTAATTCCCTCTTCGGACCCAGGACCATCAATCCTTCCGCAGACCTGGATGAAGATACACTTACCAAGATTGCTGAAGATACCGGGGGACGTTATTTCCGGGCCAGGAATCGTGAGGAACTGGAACAGATCTATGAGCTCCTGGATGAGCTTGAACCTGTCGAGCAGGAAGCTGAAACATTCCGGCCTACCACTGCCCTGTTTTACTGGCCATTGGGTGCCGGACTCGCCCTGAGCTTCCTCATTGCCCTGTTGCGACTGCCGTGGTCCATACTTCTGGCCACAGGCAAAGCAGGACAGGATGAAAGCGAAACGGTGGAATTACGGGGAGAAGTGAAAGCATGATGTCACTGCTGCCAGCTGAATTCGTGGAAAACTTCCACCTCCTACGCCCATTGTTTCTCTATGGACTGATTCCGGCACTCATCGTTGTCTTTTTGCTGCTGTTTATCCAGAGCAACAGAAGCACCTGGACCAGGGCTATTGATCCTTCCCTCTTGCCCTTCCTGCTGGACAAGAATGCGTCACCCAGAGCCACTTACCCGGTGTTCGGGCTTCTCCTGTTATGGACACTCGGCATCCTGGCACTGGCAGGGCCTGTGTGGGAGAAAATTCCGGTCCCGGTTCAGGAGCGTGAAGATGCCCTGGTGATAGTCGCCGATATGTCACTCTCCATGTACGCCAATGATGTGGCGCCTAATCGGGCAGTCAGGGCTCAACGCAAGATTATTGATATCCTCAACCAGCGCCGGGATGAAGGTCAAACTGCCCTGGTTGTATACGCTGGAGATGCTCACGCGGTCACACCACTGACCGATGACGTGGAAACCATCAACAACCTGGTACCTTCACTTCAACCTGACATCATGCCAATCGCGGGCAGCAAGCCAGAAACCGGTATTGCACTGGCTATTGAGCTGCTTGAGAACAGTGCCCTGCCCCAGGCACAGATCATTCTGCTCACAGACGGTATTGCCAATGATGATGTTGGGGCAATCAGGAACCTTATGGGGGATACCCAGCACACCCTCTCCGTTCTGGGTATCGGGACAGAACAGGGAGCCCCTATTCCTCAGGCAGATGGCGGCTTCCTCCGCGATAGCAGCAATGCCATCGTCATTCCTCGCCTGGAGCGCAGCCGTCTGCAGCAACTAGCCAGTACCACTAATGGTCGCTATGCCGATGCCCTGTTAACCGATGAAGATATTAATTATCTTCTGGACGAAAGTATTTTTGATGAAAATGAAAATCTCGTGGATGTCGAAAGGGAATTTGATATCTGGTATGAAGCCGGCCCCTGGCTTTTATTGCTGGTTCTGCCACTGGCAGCCCTCTCATTTCGACGTGGCTGGCTTCTTGGTGTGGTACTTGCGGTCGCTTTCATTCCGGAAAAGGACGCGTATGCCTGGGAGTTCAGGGATCTGTGGATCAAAAAAGATTCCCAGGGAGCAACCGCATTTTCAGTAGAAAACTATGAAGAAGCCGCCAATCTATTTGAGGATCAACAATGGCGTGCAGCCGCTAATTACCGTAATGGCAGCTTTGAAAACACAGTAGCTGACCTGTCCGCCCTTGAAACTGCCGATGCCCACTACAATCGAGGCAATGCACTGGCCAGGCTGGATCGCTACCCGGAAGCCATCGCCGCTTATGAGCAGGCCCTGGCACTGCAGCCTGACCATGAGGACGCGCAATTTAACAAGGAACTGCTTGAAAAGCTTCTTGAAGAGCAGCAACAGGAACAGGAACAGCAGCAAAACAGCGAAGGTGAAAACGAGAACCAGGATCAGCAGGAAGGCGAGCAGCAGGAACAACAAAACCAGGATCAACAACAAAGCCAGGATCAACAGCAGTCGGAACAGTCTGACCAGCAGCAGGAACAGGAACAACAACAGAGCCAGGATCAACAGCAATCGGAGGAAGACAGTGAGTCTGAGCCCCAGGAGCAGGAAATGCCTGAGCCACAGGATGGGGAAGAATCGGATTCCGAAGAAGAACAGGCTATGCAACAATGGCTACGCCGGATACCGGATGATCCTGGTGAATTGCTGAGAAGAAAATTTCAGTATCAGGCTGCCAGGCAGCGCTATGAGGCAATCCAGAACCCTAACCTGGCCGAACAGGAAGCAAACGAACCACAATGGTAAAACGATTACTCCATATACTTCTCATGGGCGCGGCATTGCTGGCAGGTTTTGCCACAACAACACTTGCCCAGCCTTCTTCTGATCCACAGCCACTCAGTGCGTTTGTCGATCGAAATGAAATCACCTTGAATGAAGTTCTCACCCTGACAATTCGGGTAGACAACTCTCTGGGGAACAGTCGCCCGTCCCTGACAGCACTCAATCGCGACTTTGAGACTATTGGCAATATCAGCACCCGAAGTTCATATTCCAATATTAATGGCACAGTGCAGTCTTTCGTGGACTATATCGTCCGTCTTCGACCCAGGAGTACTGGCACTCTTACAATTCCGGCATTTCGTATTGGTAGTGAAGTGACATCGCCAATCAGGGTGTCCGTTGGCGAAGCCGATCAGGTTAGCAGTGCTGGTGACAGCGAGATTTTTATTGAATCCACGGTTAGCAAGGAACAGGTCTATGTGCAGGAGCAATTGCTGTACACCATCAAACTGTATTACTCCATCAGCTTTGACCAGGGAGCCCAACTGACCTCTCCCCAGGTAGCAGATTCCGTAGTACAACAGCTTGGTAGCGACGAAACCTATTCAGAAATCATTGACGGTATTCGCTACAACGTGACAGAACGCCGCTTTGTTGTTTTTCCGCAGGGTAGCGGACAATTAACCATTCCTCCTGTCTATTTTACCGCCACGGTAGGCCGCCGGGGGGGGCTCACCCGTTTTTTCAATAACCGAACCAGTGTTCGTGAAATCAATCTGGCCAGTGACACCCACAATATTGATGTACTGGGTAAACCGGCAGATTTCCCTGAAGGCACCTGGTTGCCAGCCACCGATGTGAGTATAGAAGAAAGCTGGAGCGGACCGGTGGACAGCCTGACCGTCGGAGAATCTGTGACCAGGAATATCCGTATTTCCGCCACGGGACTCAGCAGCTCTCTCCTGCCCGGTATTACGTATGAAGATATGGACGGTCTGAAATTCTATCCGGACCAACCAGTCAGCGAAGACTCAGCCACTGAAACCGGAGTCAGCGGCATTCGTTCTGAAGGCACGGCTATAGTACCTTCACAACCAGGCGAGTTTGTCATCCCTGAAATTGTTATACCCTGGTGGAATACTGTCACCAACACCCTGGAAAATGCTGTCATACCTGCGAGAACCATTTCAGTAGTAGCCGGCAGCAACCAGGTGACAAGTACACCAGGCAGTTTTGCTATTCCCGGCAACCCCGCGACAGATGCCATACCGGTGCCGAATATACAGGGATCAGCCAGTATGCCTGCCAGCCAGACATCCGGGCTTTATCTGTTCTGGATTACTGCTACGGCGGTGTTTGCTGCAGCCTGGTTGTTTTCCACAGCCATGTGGCTAAGGAGCAGGCGTATGCTGGCCTACTCGATAACTACGACGCCATCCATAAATGGGCAACGCCAACAGTCTGCCAGGCCCCCTGTCTCTCCCAATGCCGAAACAGCCCTGAAACTCCTCAATACGGCGATCAGCAACGGCTCCCCTCCAGAGATTCGCCATCGCCTGATTCAATGGGGACAGGCACTGTTTCCGGACAGCAATATCATGACACTAACCCATCTGAGCCAGCGCTGTAAGGATACATCCCTTGATGGGCAACTGCAGGCCATTGAGCAGGCTCTGTATAGTGAACAGAAAGAAACAGCCTTCACACCCGTAGATCTTGCTGGCATCGTGAGCCGCTTGCACAAGGGTCATAAAAACCGAAGGTCCAGCGCTAAGGATCACACTCTTCCGCCCCTTTACAAAAACTGATCATTCACTGGAGCAAAAGCAGCATGAGCGAAGTTGATCCCCTTTCACAATTCATGAAAGGACTGAAGCGGCGAAACCGCGGTGAAAAGGAGTTTCAACAGGCTGTTGAGGAAGTAGCTACGGATATTATTCCCTTCATAGAGAATAATCCCAAGTATAAAAACGGCTTGTTACTGGAACGCCTCTCGGAACCAGACCGTGTCATCAGCTTCCGTGTCTGCTGGGTGGATGATGAAGGCAATATCCGGGCAAACCGGGGTTACCGTGTACAGAACAACAACGCCATTGGACCGTATAAGGGGGGCATTCGCTTTCACAGCAGTGTCAATCTGAGCATCCTCAAATTCCTTGCTTTCGAACAGACTTTCAAGAACTCACTTACCGGTCTACCCATGGGGGGGGCAAAAGGTGGAGCCAACTTCAATCCCCATGGAAAATCCGACGGGGAAGTCATGCGCTTCTGCCAGTCTTTCATCACAGAACTCTGCCGATATATCGGCCCGGACACGGATGTACCCGCTGGAGATATCGGTGTTGGTGCCCGCGAAATTGGATATATGTTCGGACAAATGAAACGTCTGACCAATGAGTTCAGTGGCACCATGACCGGCAAGGGAATCGAGTTCGGAGGCAGTCTTATCAGGAATGAAGCTACTGGCTATGGCGCTGTTTATATGCTCGACAACATGCTCAGGCATCATGATCGTGAAGTAGAGAGCAAACGACTGCTGATTTCCGGCTCGGGTAATGTCGCAATTTTTGCAGCTGAAAAAGCCATACAGCTGGGTGCTAAAGTCCTCACACTCTCTGACTCTTCCGGGTTCATTTATGACCAGGAAGGAATCAACGCCGAGAAGCTGGCGTTCATCAAGGACCTGAAAATTAAACGCAGGGCCCGTATTTCCGAATATACCAAAACTTTCGATGCCAAGTTTTACGAGGGAGAGAAACCCTGGCATATACCGGCTGACATTGCTCTGCCCTGTGCAACCCAGAATGAAATTTCTGTGGATGATGCAAAAAACCTTGTTAACGGTGGATGTATTGCCGTCGTTGAAGGGGCCAATATGCCAACAGTCCAGGAAGGTATAGATATCTTCAAGGACAACAATGTCCTCTTCGCCCCGAGCAAGGCAGCCAACGCCGGTGGTGTTGCCATTTCAGGCCTTGAGATGAGCCAGAATTCTGCAAGGCTCAGCTGGTCTGAATCTGAGCTGCAGCAACATCTTAAGGAGATCATGCATAATATTCATGAGAAATGTATTGCCCATGGTACAGAAAAAGGCAACGTGAACTATTCCCGAGGTGCCAATATCGCCGGCTTTATCAAGGTCGCCAACGCCATGTTGGCTTATGGCGTCATATAGACAACAGTTGGTCGATGGCCTGATTGGGCTAAACGCCTCTTCCAGCAATGCGGCATAAAAAAGCCCGGCAAATGCCGGGCTTTCGTGTTCAATCGGGCTATTGTTTTTATCAGGCACTTTTAAGCAGCCTGTTACTTTTTCCGTTGATAGCAATTTGCCTGGGCTTCATGGCCTCTGGAATTTCCCGGACCAGATCAATATGAAGAAGACCCTTATCCATCACAGCCCCGGTAACCTTGATGTGATCTGCCAACTTGAACTGGCGACGAAAGTTGCGTTGGGCTATTCCGCGATGAAGATAATTTTTCCCGGCCTCTTTCTTGTCTTCAGGTTTATCTGAAGCAACCGTCAGGGTATTGTTTTCCACTTCAACACTGATTTCATCATCATCAAAACCGGCCACAGCCATGGTAATCCGATACTCATCATCTTCAATCAATTCAATATTATAAGGGGGATAAGCTGAACCGGTTCTTTCGTTGGTTGAAATGCTGTCAAGCAGTGAAGCAATATGATCAAAACCAATCGCTGAACGGTACAGGGGTGAAAAATCAAAAGTAGTCATTGTTATATCCTCATATCAAGCAATATATAAATATAGACACCTGTTCTCATGAACCAGATGAGCCCCGGATGGGCTGTCAGCAAACCTCAAATGAGCCTTTGCTAAAATCTAAATAGAGGCAAACAATGGAATTTCAAGTGGAAGTTGTTTGTTAATCCGTTTTCAGCCAGCACAGTGCTTCATCTACCTCTTCAAAGAATTTCACATTGCCACACATGAACCAGTCGGCAATATGGGCCATCTTTTCATGCCAATGCTGGTCGCCCACAATAGCCAGCTTGTCAAAAGCATTGCCGTGTTTAAGACCAAGCTTGAAATCATCCCAGGCAGCCCTGAGCTCCCAACCTTGAAATTCTGTCGCATCGACCAGTGCATAAATATGAGGATCCTTGACGCCTTTAAGGGCCTCGTCGATCATTGGGTTAATTTTTTTGTAATCGTCATGTGTCAGCTTGCCCACCGGTTTTAACGTGAGCACGAAATCAGGGCCCGTACGTTCAAGACCAATGGATAAACCGTGTCTCATAATTGCCATAAAAAAGACTCCTAAACCATTTCAAAAGAGTATTGTTATCATGCAACGCTTTTCTTTCTCAGATAAACCAGAAAGCTGGCTAAAGGAAGAAAATACGGTGAAAACGACATTACCTTTCCAAGCCACATGAGCCAGCTTGATGGCGACTCATTAAGCAGGTATCCCCCATACCACATCGGCCAGGTATTAAAGAGTACCGCCAGACCAGCCATGAACCTCAGCTTTTTGTCTGACTTGCCGGATGTCAGGAAAATACCTGTGTGGATCAGAAGAGCGAGAATAAATATCGGTAGTTGTACTTGCATAATCAGTCCAGAGCTACCGGACTGAACCGTTTAAGTGTTTGGCCATGGAACTCAACATCCTCATTGAACATGGTCAGCGGACGGACCCAGTAACTTCTCTGGGATTCGTCACCGTACAAGGGAAAGTACAAAACCAGTACTTCCTCCGTCTCGGAATGAATCGCTGTGCCTACAACCTGATAGTAGGCTCCTTTATAATGACGATATTTACCCGGAGATATTAAAGACTTCATCTTGCCACCTTAATCAATTAATTCAGGATTTACATCGGATTTATTGATATTTAATGAATTTCATTGAGTATACCTATTATTTCATGGAGGCTATAAATCTTCCGGAAAGCGGAAATGAACAGTTGAAAATGAGATTGTGGCAGTATGAGTAGCACCAATGGGCAGTAATACACATTAGAAATTAGAAAATAGAAAAAAGAAAAAAGAAAAAAGAAAAAAGAAAATAATAGAGAAGCTTCAGAGAAAGCGGGTAAAAAAATTAAAGGAATAAAAGTAACCAGGGTCGGTCATGAAAATAACATTGGTAACAAAGATAATAGCGAGAGCTGCTTGTACCGGACAGTCATTATGCTAAAAACCATTCAGACAGCTAACACCACGCTTTTTCAGTCAATTTTTAGATCATGCTGCGATCCAACACTGCCCAAAATAGCCAGGTTCCTATCCTTTACAGGCGATGGCTGGTTTTATCTGCTCCTGTTTCCTCTTGTATTGATTCTCAAGCCTGTTTATGCGTTTGAAACCCTTTTACTTGCCGCGCTTGGATTTACCATCGAAAGACTCATTTATTACATACTCAAACTTGGATTCAAACGAAGAAGACCCCCTACATTTCTTGCCAATGTGGAATCCCTGATTATTGCCTCCGATGAGTTAAGCCTTCCTTCAGGCCATACATCTGCCGCATTTTTCTTTGTGACATTTTTATGTGTAGCACTGGGCCCATTATTCCTGCCATTGTATCTCTGGGCAGCGATGGTCGGTCTTTCAAGAATATTACTCGGCGTACATTTTCCAACTGATATCATCGCCGGAGCAGCAATTGGATCCATCATTGCGCTGGTTATTGCCTGAAAACAGCACGATGAGTCAGCCAATCAGTTCGCTACCCGAAATTTTCGTACAGCCAGTTTCAATTGCCTGACTCCTTCCTGATACCGGTTTTCATCCACAGGTGAAAATGCAAGGGTCATGTAAATATCCGTAATATTTGTGACATCCCTGGCCCATTGTGGCTGGATAGCCGCGATACGTTTGCTGAACTCCCAGGGTGTTTCTCCCGGTAAACGACTGATGCCGTTATCTGAAATGAAATCACAGAATTTCAGATACAAGGCATTCGCAGGTGTCTGTATTTTTTCCGCGCGTTTGCGCAGGACAAAATAGGCAGCAATTCCGACAAACGCCACCATGACAAAAAACAAGGTCATAAGAATTTTCTCTTTTGAAACCCTGTCAAAAATATTGCTGAAGAGGGAAAACTGCATACCCTGGTCATAATTAAGAACAAAACGGTTCCAGGCGTAATCAATCATTTCTATCCGTAAAATCAGGTCGTTAATGAACGCACTGCTGCTACGAAACTTGAGCATGGAAAAAACTTCATCTTCCAGGAACGTGGCGTCTTCCTGCAGGGTAAACTGGCTGCCAAATTCAATGCGATCAGGCGCGATAGCGGCTGTAGGGTCAACCCTGACCCAACCATCGCCTTCCAGCCATACCTCTGTCCACGCATGGGCATCATACTGTCTGACGATCAGGGTACCGTTGTATTTGTTAAACTCACCGCCCTGGTAACCCAGGACAACGCGTGCCGGAATTCCTGCTGAACGCATGAGGAAGGTGAATGCACTGGCATAATGTTCGCAAAAACCTTCACGGGTGTTGAACAGGAACTCATCAATGGAGTTTTCACCCAATAAAGCCGGACTCAGTGTGTAACTGAAATTCTCATTGCGTATATGCTCCAGAACAGCATTTACGAACTCCCGATCAGACCCTGACTCGCTGTAGAGCTGTCGGGCAAACTCCCTACTCTGGTCATTACCTGTTTCAGGCAAAGTCCTGGTTCTCTGTGATATCTCCCGTGACAGGGATGGATCGACAACATACTCCAGATAGGACGTGGCGTCATAAGTAAGCCTTTGGCCAATAGGCCTGCGTGTTTCTACCTGGTATTCCTGTCGCATGATAAAGCGCTGATCCCGGATCTGGGGAACCATGAGCGTATAAATCCAGTTTTGCTGTGTTGGCTCCATGTTGACGTTGTATTTGACATCCCTGCCCTGGTATTCAATGGCTTCAAACCAGGGACGATCCCTGAAGCGGCTCGTTCCAAGAAACTGTGCAAATGAATTGATACCCCTGCTCCAGCCTCTGCCATCAAATGTATCCAGGGTCACTCCCCGCCAGTACAACTCATTGTAGTTGGGAATTTCCGATGCAAACTCCACACGAAAAGCCACATCACCGGACCTCGTCAGATCACCTATATCACCGGGTGCCATTTCATCCGAGAGTCCGGTAACACCCGATGCGTTTTGCAAAGGAACAGCCCATAAAGGACCAATCCTGGGAAAAAGAAGAAAAAGCATAGCCATAAGGGGCACACTCTGGAAAAGCACGAGACTGGCCAGTTTCAGGGTCCGTACAGGTCGCTGGTACTCTTCTGTCTGTGTAATCGACATGAGTGCAGACGTAATGATCACAATACACAGAATCATGTAGACAGCGACAGGTATCGCCTGTGAATAAATAAATTCTGCAAGAACGGTGAAATAGCACAGATATATCACCATCAACACATCGCGCTTAAGCTTCATTTCCAGTAATTTGAGAGTAACTCCCACGAGCAATACCCCCACAATGGCATCCGTGGAAAAAATATCCCTGCCGTACTGAAACACAATTGACGTTATGACAAGAAAAACAACAACTGTTTTTATTTTTGAACCTGGATAGGAAATCCTGCCCTGGAAAATCAAAACACTGGTTGTAATGCAGCCAAGACAAAACAGGGTAAGCCAGACTGGCAGACGCAGAATATGGGGCAATATGACCGAGACCAGGGAAGCAATGATCCAGAGAAGCGATGTACGAGGCAGTTTGTATATATCAGTGGATGCGCTGACGTTTTTATCCGGACGCTTGGTTATCCAGGATTTCCACTGAAAGATCATGACAACATCCTCCCGCTGCCGGATTCCTCATCAGTCATCCCATAAAGTGCCAGCGTTCTCATGATCGCTCTGTAATGGTCGTTGCCCTTGGCCGGTTCAATGTGCTGCCCGGGAATATCCAGTCCGTAATCAAGGCCGGCGGCATCAAGCTGCAATACGCAATAACACAGCCGGGAGAGACGTTCCTCCACCGCCATATCCGGAAACATATCCCAACTCAACCAGATCTTGTCATCTACATTCGATGAGTACTCTTTGGTATAAAGTCCCCTGCCGCGTGCCGCGATTTTCCATGCCACATGCCTGTGCGAGTCTCCCTGCTGATAATTACGCAGAGCGTGAAAATCATCACTGCCACGCGTTATATTTGTATGTCCTTGGATATTCTGCTGGGATGACAGCCAGTCCAGGTCACAGGGAACGGGTTTTGGATAGACCAGACAGCGCAGATCCAGGTCAGGCAGAGACCAGGCCCTGCAGATTCCAAAAGGAAATACGGTTTCGATAGTCAATCTGCCGGGAGAAAACCAGCCTCGATTGTTGGCCATGAGAAACAGGCTGCAGCGTTCCTCGGTGTTGTCAATCAGATTGGCCGTCACCTTGCGCGAACCAGGATAGTGCAGGTCCAGGGCTTCATGAATGCGTTCCCCGTGTCGTGACAGTATCACCGTTATTTCAGCCTGCTCTCCCGCGAATATCGAGTTTCCGGTTACAGCAGAAAGATGTAGTCCGGCCAGATTCCTGAAGGTATAGAATATCGAGAGAATAAAGACACCGATCAGCCAGAATACCAGTGCAAAAGCCAGACTGATTTCATAATTGACGGCTCCCAGAAACATCAACCCAAGAACCAGCAAAAAGCCAAGGCCCTGCTGGTTGGGTATGATGAAAATATTGCGCTGGGTAAGGACCACATGATGGGCTGGTGGAATCCTGCGATTGATCCATCCATTGAATCGACGCCGCCAGCGAAAGCCAAGCAAATGCCTGATACCGGAATCGGGTTGTTGTACTCCTGTATTCATCACAGATGTCCAGGAAGTTATCCGGGTTATTTGGGGAAAATGTCTACGTCATTCAGTAGGCGCTGGGAATAGGATTCCCCGCTACGGCCAGAAGCGTCTGTCACAGAACGCAGGCGATGATCCACCACGGCAGGCAACACCATTTGTACATCCTCTGGTATGACGTGTGTCCGATCATGCATCAGGGCCCATGTCCTTGCACTTCGAATCAGGGCCATGGCACCTCGAGGAGACAGTCCAAAGGAGAACAGGTTGTCCTGGCGTGTATAGGCGACGATTCGCTGCACATAATCAAGCAGGGTATCCGTGGCATGCACTTCGGGAATACGTTCACTGATATGCATGATGTCCTCGGGAGACAACGTTTGCTTGATATTGCCAAGCTTTTCACGTTGGTCACGATTGTTCAGCAATTCCCGTTCAGCCTTGGGGTCGGGGTACCCAATCTGGAGACGCATCAGGAAGCGGTCAAGCTGTGATTCAGGCAGTGGGTATGTACCAGCAAAGCTAATGGGATTCTGTGTCGCGATAACAAAAAATGGATGAGGCAACTTCATGGTATTGTTATCTATGGAAACCTGCCCCTCCTCCATGGCCTCCAGCAGGGCACTCTGGGTTTTGGGAGTCGTCCTGTTGATTTCATCGGCCAGAATCAGGTTGGAAAAGATCGGCCCCTTGTGGAAGGAGAAATCACCACTTTTCTGGTCATAGATGGTTACCCCGAGAATATCTGCCGGGAGCAAATCACTGGTAAACTGGATCCTGGAATACTGAAGTCCAAACACCTTTGCCAGTGCCTGGGACAGGGTGGTTTTTCCCATGCCAGGTTTGTCTTCCATAAGCAAGTGACCGCCGGCAAACAGGCAGCACAATGACAGCCTGACCTGTTTCTCCTTGCCAAGAACTACCCTGCCGATCTCAGCAAGGGATTCTTCAATTTTGTCCTGTATCCTGGTTGGCATCTGGCTATCTGCCAATTCAGTTTCCTTGTCGACAATCTGTTCCATTAGCCTGCATTATGAAGCTCGGGAATGTCTTCATCCTCGGTTGATTTAATATCTGCGCTACTGCCCATGGCACGTTTGCGTTTAGCCGCATCATTTCGTTTCTTTTCAAGCATGGCCAGGTACTCTTCACCGACATCACCCGTGACATACTTCCCATTAAATACGGAGCATTCGAAATCCATCGGGATGATACTTCCTTCGGCACAAGAGGCAATGAGGTCTTCCAGCTCCTGGAAGATCAACCAGTCAGCGCCAATTGCCTGCCTGACTTCTTCAACCGTTTTGCCATGGGCAATAAGTTCATCTACAGCAGGCATATCAATGCCATAGACATTGGGATACCTTACCGGTGGCGCTGCCGAGCAGAAATAGACATTTTTAGCACCGGCTTCCCTGGCCATTTCGATAATCTGTTTACATGTGGTTCCCCTGACAATGGAATCATCCACCAGCAGAACATTCTTGTCCTGGAATTCAAGGGGGGTGGCATTAAGCTTTTGCTTGACCGATTTTTTGCGCTGACTTTGACCAGGCATGATAAATGTCCTGCCGATGTAGCGATTCTTAACAAAGCCTTCACGATATTTCACGCCAAGGGCATTGGCCAATTCTACTGCGGCTGTACGCGATGTGTCCGGGATCGGGATCACAACATCAATATCATGATCGGGACGCTCCGCCATGATTTTCTGTGCCAGTTTCTCTCCCATGCGCAAGCGGGATTTATAGACAGACACGCCATCTATCATGGAGTCCGGCCGGGCAAAGTAAACATGTTCAAAAATACAGGGTGTGAGTTGACCTTCGGTAGTGCAGATACGGGTCTCGATATTACCTTCATGATCGATATAGACCGCTTCACCAGGGGCGACATCACGGATCAGTTTGAAACCCTGTGAATCCAGCGCCACACTCTCCGAGGCAATCATGTATTCATCTCCCTTACGGGTGCGCTTCTTGCCAAAGACCAGCGGACGAATACCATGTTTGTCCCTGAAAGCTACAATACCGTACCCCACCAGCATGGCAACGGCCGCATAGGCTCCCCGACAACGTCTATGCACGCCTTCCACAGCGGTGAATACATCATCGGCTGTTGGCTTGATTTTGTTCAGAACCTGCAATTCATGGGCAAACACATTGAGCAGGACTTCAGAATCCGAGTCAGTATTCAAATGTCGCAGATCATCCCTGAAGATATCCTCGCTGAGGGCTTCCGAGTTGGTGAGATTGCCATTATGCGCAAGACTGATTCCATAGGGAGAATTTACATACAGAGGCTGTGCCTGGGCAGGACCACTGCTGCCAGCGGTAGGATAACGCACGTGTCCTATCCCCATATTACCCGTGAGCTGACGCATGTGACTGGTCCTGAACACATCACGTACAAGTCCGTTATCCTTGCGCAGGTTCAATTTTCCCTTGTCACTGGTCACAATACCGGCCGCATCCTGTCCACGGTGCTGAAGCACAGTGAGACTGTCATACAGTGCCAGATTGACATTGGATTTTCCGACGATTCCGACGATGCCACACATGATGCTTGCCCTGCTTTCGCTTATTGTCGAATCTGCCCCTGAATTGGAGCAGTTCTTCTAAATATTCAGTACTCGCGTGTCCGCCTGGGGATCATCCCTTATTACACGGCTACTGTATCACCAGCTACTGGCTGGCCTATACCAAGGATTCCCTGAAGGTAATCAATCAATGTCACAGCATGAGGCACCAGTAGCGAACTTTCAAACCATGTCTGCGATAATTCAAACTGGGTCGCTACAAGAACAATAATCAACACGATAATCATGCCCCGCAAGACACCAAAGAGTCCACCGAGAGTTCTGTCCACGCCGCGCAACCCCGCGGCTTCTGTCAATTTTGAAACAAGGTTGCTGACCAGGGTTCCCGTAAAAATTACAACGATAAATATAGCTGAAAAGGCTGCTATTCTGCGTAAGCTGGCATTATTAATCAAACTCTCCATGATCTCCGCCAGCTGAGCACTAAGAAGTGTCCCGGCAACAATGGCAGCGAACCAGCTGGCAAGAGAAAGGGCTTCCTTGATCAGACCACGAAAGACGCCCAGCAAAGCCGATATGGCGACAATCACGATAATGATGATATCAACCATTCCCATCAGTAGATGCCCTGTTACTGACCCAGTTCGTCGATGGAAAACCGGACAACAATCCCATCCAGACCAAAGGCATCTGCCAATTCCTGCTGCAGGTTGCCGGCATCACTTTCAGTCACAACTGGCCCGACATACACCCCGGTAAGTACGCCCCTACTGGTTGAAAGCGGCCTGCTAAATCCCTTGTACCCCTGATCACGCAAACGTTGGACTAGCGCTTCGGCGTTAGCCATTTCACCGAATGATCCCAGCCGAACTGCCCAAGTGGCCGGAATTCCGTCACTATCAAGCGAGGGGCGCTCAGGAGCCGGTGGTGGAGTGTCGGCTGTCAAGGCAGTATCGGGTTCACTTTCTCTGGCAGGCGTATCTGTTTCTGTCCGGATGCCATTTTCCTGGGTTTCATTCACATCTGCTGTGATCTCGGGACGGGTAGGTTCCACGTCAGGAACAACCGGTAAAGGCGGGGCTTCCGGGATGGTAGAGGTCATTTCCTGGGGAGTGACACCTTCGCCATCCAGCAGTATGGGGATGAAAATGATGGCAAGGCAACCCAGCACAATGGTTCCTACCAATCGTTGCTTCATCGCTATTTTCAAATTGTCTCCAGTACACCAGTGACAGTGAAGAAAGAACCTGTAACAAGCAGGACTGAGTCTCGCTTTGTTCCGTTCTGTTCAGACTCTGCGGCTTCAAATGCCTCTTGAACCGTGGAGAAACACTGCACATTTTCCTCCCCGGATTCAGCCAGGTGATTATATAGCATTTTTCCTTCAAGACCCCGAACTTCCTGAATTCCGGCAACATACCAGCGTGGTGAGAGCGCCTGTAAGGTAGCCAATACTTCCCTGTAATTTTTATCAGCAAGCATGGCAATAACTATGGAGACGTCATGATCAGGGAAACGTGCATTTACCTGCTCAACGAGGCGTTTAGCGGCATGGGGGTTATGTGCCACGTCCAGCACGAGCGGGTATCCACGGTCTATCTGCTGAAAGCGGCCAGTCAGCTCGGCCTCCTTCAGACCTGATCGAATCACTTCTTCCGATATATCGGGAGCAATAAGGGTAATGGCCTGCAAGACTGTTGCGCAGTTGTCCAGGGGGAAATCGTTGAGTGGCAAATCGTGTATTTCAACAGGTTCGCCCATTGCTGACCTTCCCTGCCACTGCCATCGGTCATCAGCCGCACTGGCTGTGAACTGCTGTCCATTGGCGAAAACCCATGCCCCTATGTCTGCCGCATGCGCAGTAACGGTGGCTGGTATATCCTTTTCACCAATCAATGCCGGAGTATTGGGTCGAAATATTCCTGCTTTTTCAAAACCGATTTCTTCGCGAGTCTCTCCCAGCCAGTCCATGTGATCCAGAGCAACGTTCGTCAGGATAGCCAGGTCAGGATCCAGGATATTGACTGCATCAAGACGCCCCCCCAACCCGATTTCGAGAATAATGAAATCAGGTTCCTGAACTGAAAAAAGCTGAAATGCCGCCAG
>Ga0181570_10000773_pt1 | contig 29253 bp, 21 predicted proteins | sample 101ome_18_FD_148667 | JGI IMG/M metagenome (GOLD analysis project Ga0181570, IMG submission 148667) | Coastal salt marsh microbial communities from the Groves Creek Marsh, Skidaway Island, Georgia - 101406AT metaG (spades assembly) | ecosystem: Environmental > Aquatic > Marine > Intertidal zone...
CGGCGTGCATCATCGATATCGATATCGGTATAGAATCGATCGATCGAGTTCTGTCGTCGCGCAGTCCATCGTCGTCGTCGTCGTGCCCACCACACCACGACCACAACTCAAAGGGATGATCGGACACTCGGACCGACCCCCTCTGTTTACTTACCTCCATCCACATCCATGGGGGTACTTACCATATCAACTACATAGGGGTTATGATGTACTTAATATACTAGTATACGTGTGTGCGTGTGAGAAACGACGACGCGGGACGGGACGGGAGGACGATCGGACCGGACCGGATTGGATGATTCGGATGATGACTCGGGTGATAATCATTGTGGTTTTTATGTGTAAACAGTGTGGTTGTGGTGGTACCGTAGTGTAGTGTATTGTTAACATCGGTGGTGTGTCCGTGTGTGTCCGTGTGTCTGTGTGTGTGTCCGTGGTGTAAAAGTATTATTGTCGTGCGCGCGGCGATGTGGATGGATGTCTCGGATGTTTTTATTCTACGACGCGGATGCGTTTGGGTGAATTTTGTTTTCGTGCGCGTCCGTCCGTTCCGTGTCGTCCGCGTGGATGACGTTCGTACTACAAATTTAGTTTTACGGAGTGACCCAGCCCAGGGTCGTCCTCGTTGTCTCCGCGTTTTCTGTTTTTCTCTTCTCTTAATCCTCTCTACGTCTCTCTCTCTCTACGTCTCTTTGTGTCTCTCTTCTCCCCGTCTCTCTTCCTGTCTCTCTCTCCCCGTCTCTCTCCCCGTCTAAAATCCTCCGTCCGTTTTGTCCGTTTCGTTCGTTTCGTTCGTTTCGTTCGCCTCGACTAGACTCGCTTCGCTTCGCTTAGGCTTGTCTGTCAACCATGTAGCGAACGGCGGTGACGAGATCGGCGGCGCGCTTGACGACAGTCTTTTCCATCTCGCTGGCGTACGGAACCGGGGCGTCTTCCATGCAGAGACGCATGACGGGGGCGTCGAGCTCGTCGAAGAGGTTTTCAGAGACGATGGCCGAGACGGTGGCGCCGACGCCGCCGGTGCGGGTGGATTCATCCAAAATGACGAGCTTGTGCGTGCGCTGGAGCGAGGTTTGGATGGTTTTCCAGTCCACGGGCTTCATGCACGTGAGCTCGATGAAGTCGGCGTCGATGCCTTGCGCGTTGAGTTCGGCGATGGCTTCTTCGGATTCCTTGACGCCGTGGAGGTAGGTGACAATGGTCACCGCCTTGCCCTTTTTCACCGACTCGTCGCTCGCCAAGCGGTGAACCGTCGACTTGTGGAGCGGTAAGAAGGAGTCCGGAGTTACCGGACCGCGGGACTTCATCATCTTGACGGGCAAGAGGAGGACGCCCGGGCCGTTGTCGCGAATCATAGACTTGGCCAAGCCGTACGCCTCTTGCGGCTTGGAGGCGGAGCAAATCTTCAAACCCGGAATGCCCATGATGTAGGCGTGGAAGGGCTGAGAGTGCTCGGCGCCGAGGGATTGGTTCGGAGCGGTACCACCGGCACCGATGACCGTCATCGGCATCTTGAACTGACCGCCAGTGGTGGCGTACGTGTTACCCGCAGAGGAGAGCTCCGCCATGCCGTAAATGCCAAAGTTGGCATTCATGAGCTCGACAATCGGGCGGTAGCCATTCATAGCCTCGCCGAGCGCCTTACCCATGAAGTGACCCTCGTCGATGATTTCATCCGCCGCGCGGAGCGTGCCGAATGCTTGTTGCGTGTTGGCCGGGATGTTGTAAGAGGAACCAGCTTGGAGATCCTCGGCGTGCGCGACGCACGTCGGATCGCGAAGCATCTCCTCGAGAATGGCGAGGTTGACGGCGTCACCGATGGAAATTCCCTTCGGGTCGACGCACATGGCGCGGAGCGCTTCGATGCGCGCCTTCAGGGCCTTCAAAGTTTCCGCCGGGACGATGCGTTCAGTCACCGCTGCCGCAGAGGCGAGGCCTTCAGCCGGCTCTCGCGCAGAGTAATCGACGGCGCCGCTCGGATCCGGGTACTCCAACTCCGCCGCGAGGTTCGGCGGCGGCGGCGGAGACGCGTTGGCAAAGTCCAACGCGCGTTGAACTTCAGCCTTAGCCTTGTCAGTCTCAGCCTTGAGGTCGATTCGCTTGGCGTCGGCGGAAGATTCAAAAATCTTAATCGGGTCGCACTCGGCGCGCGCCCAGCGCTTTTCATCCTTGCGGTTGCGCTCGTGCTCCGGATCCGCCGGGGAGTGACCGTTGAAGCGGAAGGTGTGCACTTGCAAGATGGCCGGGCCCTTGGTGCGCACGTGGTTGATCGCGGCGCGACCGACGCGGAGGACATCTTGGACGTTTTGGCCGTCGACGAGAACGCCCGGAACGCCGTAGTGCTTGCCTTGGTTGAAGACTTCTTGGTTCGCGGCGACATCCTTGGTGAACGTGTTGATGGCACGACCGTTGTCGATGACCAAGAACAAGATGGGAAGATTTTCCTTGGCCGCCGCGTTCAAGCACTCAGCCATACGACCGTTTTGGGCGCCACCTTCACCGACAAAGACGACGGTGACGCGGTCTTGCGCATCCTCGCGACCGAGCATCTTATCCAAAACAATGGAGCGCGCCGCGCCGACAGCATACGGAAGCTGTTCGGCGACGAGCGCCCAACCACCTTGGAAGTTGGTATCCATGTCGTACACGTGCATGGAACCGCCGGTACCGCGGCAGGTGCCGCCATCCTTACCGAACAACTCAGCCATGACGGCGCCGCTGTCGACACCGCACGAGATGGCGTGGCAGTGATCGCGGTAGTAGGAATGCTTAAGGTCATCCTTGCGAATGGCATCCGCCAAGAGCGCCGGAATGGACTCTTGACCGTTGTCCAAGTGCATGAAACCGCGAATCTTACCCGCCATGTACGCTTGGTTACACTCGTTTTCAAAGTCGCGGCAGAGCTGCATCATGTAGTACGCCTTGCTCAAATCCTCATCCGAGAGCGCCTCGCACTTGGCCAACTCCTCATCCGAGGCGCCGAAATCTCTCTTCAAAACCTCCTTCGCCTTATCCCACGGCGTTTCGATGCGAAAACGCTCGAGGTTCGCCGGCGGGCCCTTGGTCTTGGTCGCGCCCGCGCGGCAACGCACTCGTCCGCGCGCGACTCGAGTCGCCGTCAACGTCGTCGCGCACGGCGCACCCATGGCAGCTCCGCTCATGTTACTTGAGATTTATCGCTTCGCGTTCGATCCTGCGACGTCGAAAATTTCCACGCCCGTCGTCAGTCCGTCGTTTCGTTCGTGCTCTTCGATTTTCTCTCCACAACCCTCACGCGCGACGAAAGATGCGTGAGTGCCCTCTTCGTCGCGTCGTCGTCCCACCGGTCCACGCGTCGCCGTCGTCGGAACGCCTATCACGCGCGTCGTCTCGATCGATCGATCGCGTGATCCCGTCGAAGTCGTCGTCGTCGTCGTCGCCTCACCTCGGTCGTTCGAACGAGCGCCGCAAAGTGAAGCCGAGATCTCGGGTCGGGCGCGACGACCAGTGGACGTTTCTATAATCTAGAGATAATTAGAGTATATATTTAAAAACGCCCGTTGTCAAAATGGATAATGGTGTATCGTAGTCATACATTTGACCATCAATTGGGTTTTTCAACACTTTGGCGTTATCCGTTCGGTGCTGACGCGGATTTCGATTATTTCGAGAGAGTCTCGAATCGAATCGAAATGTGCGCGATTCGGCGATACATGACTCGTGGAGAGATGGGTAGAGACCGCCGTCGTTCAAAAGGAGAAATTCGCCCATGGACGAGATTCGGGGACGCGAGCCGTCGCGCGAGCGGTGGCGCGTTTCGTTTCTGTTTCTCGTCTGTCTGACATGTCTGTCAGCGCCCGAGCGCGCGTTTGCGATGGAATACCTACGAATTGTTACACTTCTAAACGGCGACCAAAGAACCGTTGACGACGAAACGGTAGCCCGTGACCATCCAACCGATCGGACCGACGATCCAGATGAGGTTGGAGACGACGACGACGACGCGGGACGCGAGGGACGCGCCGACGTGGTAGCGGTTGTAGGAATAGTTGACGAAGTACATGACGGTGCCGTAGAGCATCTGGTAATTGATGACGATGGCGATGATACCGACGACGCGAGGTGGAATGGATGCGACGGATGGGAGGTCTGGGTAACCGGAGACGGCGATGGAGAGTAAGAGGGTGGGGATGGGCATCGTAAAGCCGTTGCCGACGTCGATCCAAAAGCTCCACGACGTGTGCTGAACGTAAGATGGATCGAGGCTGGCGTATTGCGAAAAGATTATGGACCAGTACTCGAGAGAAAACGCTTGCGATACTGTGATATCATCGAGCAGACACAACGGCGGAAGCACCTAACGATCGCGATCGGGACCAAAACAGTCAGTCTTCAAAGCGTTCTCCTTTAGTCGTCTCGCGTCCTCTCCGCGGCTTCGTCGCGACGGACTCAAAACCACTCACCCTATCACCGAATTTCTTCACGTATCCCCGGTTTCGTTTAATAACCAAATCCCTGTGTCTCCAAAGCGCAATCTCCCACAGGCATATCAACACGTTGATCGCGTTGAAGAGCAACAACGCCGCCAACCCGACATCCACCTCGCTCAGAAAGCGGAACAAACTCGCATCCACACCGACAGGTACCGCGCACCGTTTCGACGTTTCCGCGACGACAAAGGGGATCCAGAGCGCGACGACGAAGACGCTGACGTACGTCAACGCGAGCATCGCGCCGTCGCGATCGCGCGCGCGCGAGCGTGTCGCGCATCGTGTACACGGCGCCAACGGACGCAAACCTCAAACCTGTCCGTCGTCGTCGATCTGTTTGGTAGGGCCAAAAGCGTTATTATACGACGCGCGTGCGTTACTCTTTGTTGCGCGAACGAACCAGCGCGTCGTGCTCGCTCGATCGATCGATCGATCGTCGTGGTATTCGCGAAAACGCTCGTGCGCGTCGATCGTTTGATCGATTCCCGAGGGCATTCGCGTCGTTGCCGTCGTCGTCTTCGTCGTCGTCGTCGTCTTCGTCATCGTTCGTTGTTGTTGCGTCTGTCAACCATGGCTCTTGGAAACGAGCTTCGAGTGGATGGATTATCCCTGATTTTCGATGACGACGCCCGCGATGACGCCAAATTGGACTTTTGGACGATTGATGACGTCGGTCGGGAGCCGACGAGTTCGTTGGATTCGTCGTCGGCGTCGTCGGTGACGGCGTGGGATGATCTGTTGAACGCGTTTGACGCGTTTTGCCGAGACGTCGTGAGCTTTGACGTCGAGTCGTTGGGTGCCGAATTGTGGTCGCTTCCGCAGTGCGAGACGTTTATTCAGGGCGAGCACGGGGAGGATGTGAGACAACACATCGCGTGCGTCGTTCGGGATCTTCTCAGTGCTCGAATGGAGGGTCATTCGGGGTCTGAAGACGGTTCACAAGGGGAGACGAAGAGACTCGAAGCCGAGGATCCAAAGAGAGCCATCGGGTACGTTCGGAACCGCGTCAACGCTCGGCTTCGAAGCTTGAAAACGACGAATCCGACGTCTTCTACTGGATTCAGGAACAGGTTGACGATGCTTCGCGATATGTTCGTCGCTGAGTTGCGAACCTTTGCTGAAGATACCGAGAGGCTCGAACGCATGGGCAAAGAGGCGACGCGCGAAAAGAGCCATTTGTGTCTCAATCTTCCAGACGCCGCCCAGGTGCTTCGCGCACGTTTTCAAAACTCGCTGGAAATCGTTCTCGACGCGTTCGACGCGGTGTTTGAGCAGATTTCTACCGAGAGTACCGCGATCGATGGTAAACGAGGGCAACGCAAGAAAGCCAAGGCGTCTTTGATGAATTCCGGCGCGGCAATCATCGATCCGACAAAGGACAAGACATCCAGTAGCGTCATCGCTCAGGGTCGACACACGTCACACGCTAAGAAAATCCTCTCAACGTGGCTTTGGGAGCACTTCTATCCGACCGAGACGCGATTGAAGCCGATTCCTACGCGCGCCGAAAAGGAAGAATTGGCTCGTCAAACCGGACTCACCACAACGCAAGTGGGCGATTGGTTCGTGAACGCTCGGGCAAGACTTTGGAAGCCATACATCGAAGGTTTGCTGCGCGGCGTGTATAACGACGCTATGGTTAAGAAGGCGCTCGATCTTCAGGCGGACGCCGCGGCTTGATTATTCTTCTAAAGCGTCGTCGGCGTCGAGTATCGACCACTGCGCTCTCGTTGGGAGATTCCGTGTCGGTATATAATAACAAGGAAAAAAATCGTTCGCATCGTACGAAAGCGACCGTAATTGATTAGATTTGCAGTGCGTTATCCGTGTCGTCCTGAGCCAGTCGTTCCTGTTCGCGCATGTACTCGAGGTACTCTTCGCTCGGCTTTGGGTGCAGCTTGCCCTCTTCGCCGTCGTAAAAGTCCTTCACCTTTGGAATGTGTTCCGGAACGATCACCTGTCCGAGGTATTCTGGATCAGCACCGTGATGTTTCAAACGCTCTTGGACGTCTTCGTGGTTCATGGTATCCGCCCAGACCCACGCCGTGTCGCCGGCGTTATTGCTCGCGTTCACCTTGGCGCCCAGCTCGACCAAGACGTCGATTCCCTCAGCCCATCCTTCGTACGCGGCGCACATGATGGGCGTCACGCCCGCGCCATCCACTTCGTTTATATCCTCGCCGTTCGCCACGAGCTCGCGCAAGAGATCGGCTTTACGGTTAAAACACGCGCGGTGTACCTTCATCGCGCCCACCGTTCCGCGTCCGCGCATGGACCCGCCGCCGTCCTCCTTCACGCCGACGCATCCGTAATTCTCCGGAAACGGTCCTTGAACCCGTTTCCACCTGAGCGCGAACAAACGAACAAACACACTCGCGGTTCGCGTCGGTCCAGTCAGTCCCTCCACCGCGCGCGCGCGCGCGCATCGTCGTCGCCATCCAAACCGTCCCAACCAAAGAGAAAACTTGAAAAGACACCTCGCGCAAAGAAAGAAAAAACGAAACACCGACGCACCACGGCAAGATCTCCGTCGTCTGATCCATCGCGCGCGGGGTGATGTAAAACGAAAAAGCACGCTTCTCCCTCGGTCGTCGCCGTCGCTCTCCGCGTCGCGCGCTGACGACGACGACGACGAATCCAGACGACGAATCCAGACGAATCCACGCAGAAAAAAAGAAAAAAACGCTCGTAACGCAAACAACCAAGTCTTTATATGTACAAACAGTGATCTTTTGAATTCAGACTCGTGGTGAGAGAGGGTCGTTTCCAAGGCGTTGTTCGTTCACCGCGTCCGCAGACGACGCCGGCGCGCGCGCCGTCTCGACGCGCGGACGGACGCGGAACGGACCCGGATCGGATCGCGCGCGAGTTCCTCGACGCGATCGTCATGGGTGCGTCGCAAACGTCGACGATGGATGAACCCTGGGACGATGGAACGAGTCGGCAGCGCGCGCAGCACCATCATCAACAGAGAGGAAGATCGACGACGCAACCGACGACGACGCAGCGCGTGGGCGGCGCGACGACGGGACGGGACCTTCCGGTGATTCCGAGCGTGAGTTCGTTCGGGGGTGGGTTGATGAATTACGAACACGCCGGGGCGGGGACGACGCTGTCGGTTAGGCGAAGCGCGAGCGGCGGTTCGGAACACGAAGTGGACGTGGAACGAGGAGGAGGAGGAGGAGATAGATACGGCGGCGGTGATGGGGAGATGATATCGCCCGGGACGTTGAAGAGACTTAATGGTGGTGCGCCGGTGCGGGTGTGGGGACACGAGCTGCGGTTGTCGGAGGGGTATTTGTTTATGACGTTGTCGGGCGGGGCGCTCTTCGCGTATCTGGCGTTCACGATGACGCAAGAGGGCGTCTTTAGAAGGGCGACGAAGGATTTTAAATACGGTGGTGTGGTCTCGTTACTCACGTGTATGGTGTACTGCGGGTTGGCGCAGTGCGAGAGAGTGAGTAACGGGGACACTGGGAACAGACGGGGGAGTTTGAGAGATTACGCGTTGCTCAGCGTCATGACGAGCGGATCGATGTATCTCACAAACGCAGCGTTGGCGTACATTAATTACACGACGCGCATCGTCGCTAAGTGTTCCAAGGTGATTCCGGTGATGATTGTCGGGACGTTCATGCACGGTAGACGGTATGGAATGGAGGATTACGCCATGTGCATCCTTCTCGTGCTCGGAATCACCATGTTCACCATGGGCGACGTGGATTCGTTTCCGAGCTTTGACTGGCGCGGCGTCACGTACATCACCATCGCGCTCTTCGTCGAGAGCACCGCGGGTAACTTTGAGGAACGCAGGTTTTTCAATCTCCCACAGCCAATTTCACACTGCGAGGTGGTGTTTTACGTCAACGCCATCGGCAGCGCCTGGATCGCCCTCGGTCTCTTTGCCTCGGGCGAGCTCTTCGCCTCTGTTGGACACGTCTTGACGGAACCATCCGTTCTCGCCGCAATCTGTCTCGCCGCCGCCTTTGGCTACATCAGCGTCAGCTGCATCCTACTCTGTCTCCGACACTACGGCGCGACGAACACCGAGGTCATCAAAGCCCTTCGTAAGATGCTCTCGCTCGCCCTCTCTTTGCTCGTGTACCCGAAACCCATGGGTTGGAAGTACGTCGTCGGCACCGCCGCGACGGCTTTCGCTCTCTACGGTCTCTACCGCATCAAAATGCGCCGACTTCGCGCCGCGGGTGGATCCATGGAGGCCGCCAAGTGACGCATCGGGTCCTTTGCGCGTCAATCATTTCCGCGCATCGCACTCGTCGTCTCTCTCTCTCTCTCCCCGTATGTCATAGCTACTAGTTGAAAAAAGCTCTCTTCATTCACATTCAGTCACAGCGACTAATGACGTCCGCGACGACACACGATGACGCGCGCGCACCGAGTCTTCGAAGGAATCCACCCGCCGGGCACGGCGACGGTGTCGTCGACGACGCGCCCGGCCCCGGATTCACCCCGACGCGGTGCGACGACGACGAACGACGCGTCGAACCCGGTCGAGCTCATCAGCATTCAACCGCTCGACTACGAGCAGTGGCTCGCGGCGTGGAGCGGAAACGAAGGCGAAGACCCGCTCGAGGCGATGCGAAGTCCCGCCAGCGCGGACGAGCTTCGATTGGTGACGCGGAGGACGTGCGCGGGGGGACCGGAGGCGACGGCGTGCGCGATTTGCTTGACGAGGCTGGAACGCGGGGAGGTTGAGTCGCGGTTGCCGTGCGGACACGGGTTTCACGAAGTGTGCGTCGGTCGTTGGTTCGCGAGGTCAAAGTGTTGTCCGCAGTGTCGAAGAAGCCTAGCGGAGCGTCTGGAAGGAGGGGTCGAGAGAGGGAGAAGGGATGAGGGCGCGCGCGGTGGTGGAGCGAGGAGGGAGATTCCAGAGGAAAACGCGCCGGTGCCGTCGAGTATTCGATGGATGGATGATTCTAGCGGCGAAAACGCGACGGAAGCGACAGAGACGGAGCGGAGAGAGCGATACGCAAACTTGATGCCTACGTTGCACGAGCTGAGGAGGGATTTTGAGCTCATTTTAAGGAATGAAGTCGTCTTCGCGGATGACGCCGAGGCGGGCGCCGAGCGCGTGCGCGAAACGTTGAGAGGGATAAATTTCTCTTCGCGACGACGAGACGGGGAAAAAGAGGAGGAGACCGAGTGAATACATTTTTTGTTGTTTGTTTCTTTGTACCATAACGCTGTACCGTGCGGATGATGAATCCTTGTGTGAATATTATACATTTTTACAGTTATTCGAGCCCCGTCGTTACTCACGCTGGAGTAAACTCGCCGTCGATAACCTCTTGAGGCGCGGGCGTCGTCGCCTCGACGAGTTGGTCGATATCCATCGTGTCGAGATCTAGATCGTCGACCGAGGGCTGTTCAAGAAGCTTTGCCAAAAATATCTCCTCCTCGGCGGACGCCGGACGAATCTCTGTCGATCCCCATCCTAGAAAGCCTAAGATGCCGCTGCACGAACACACATCGTCGCGAGACTTGCGCTTCCGTCTCCCCGATGGCCTCGTCGATCCGGGCTGTCCGTTGAAGACTTTGCTCGAAGGCATCACGTCGGCTTCGAATGAATCGGAGGACATTGTCTGTAAATCTTGAACAATTTCCTTTGCCGCTTCGTCAAATTGTTGCGGCGCCGAAGCGTCAGTGAGAGACGTCTGCCTCTTGTAAAATGCCGGTGTGCGCGCAAACTCAGCCTCATTTCCGGCTTGAACCTTATCTAGTTCTTCGAGTTGCTCGAGATCCACGAGCGCGGGCTTGGCTTCAACGCCCGTGCGTCGCGCGAGGACAATTTTGTGTCTGACTTGCAGATTGGCGTCCAAGCGCGCGGCGATGCGATAGCTCTGCTCTGCCATCTCCCACTCTTTTCGAGCGCACGAAACCTCGGCGACGCGAAGGAAACCGATAGCGAAATCGTGTCTTTTGCGGTCCGTCATGAGTTTACGCACTTGTTTCCAAGCCATCTCCTCTTTATTGCCGCGAAGCTGACAGAGAACTCTGTTCGCCTCGAGCGCCAGGGCCAAGTCGTCAAAAGCGCGCTCCTCCTCGCTCGGCGACTCAACCTCGGCATTCTCGGCAATCACGGAGAGCCCGCAGGTGAAAAGCTCGGTCGCGCCGGAGAAATCACCGACCCAGGCGAAAATGTTACCAATGTTCAGCAGCACCGTCGTCTTGTCCAATGCGCTGAGATTATCAAATCCGGCGAGCACGAGAGCGCTATCCAACCACGTCACGCCATCCTCGCTCGGCTTGGTCTCCTCCTCAACCTTCTCCGCTAGACGCTTCTTGACGAAAATGGTCTTGGCGCGCTCCAAGAACATAATCCTATCTCTGTACGCGATTTCCTCGTCGTTGTCGCTCTTGTTCCCGTACGAACATCCGCCTCCGTATAACATCAACGTCCTCGCTCGCACCCACTCTTCTTCGTCAACGCACTTCTTCACCGAGGCTGAAACCTCCATTCCCCTTGCCGCCAACTCATCCGCAGAGTCCCCGTTAAACTTACCTTCGGGTTGCATCTGAGATTTCGGTTTTCTCCCGGCGAGCGCCGCCGCACTTCGAGCGTATTCATCCGCCAAGTCTCCCGCCGAGCCCGTCTCTCTCAGCACTTCGCTCGCCCGTTCGTGTGCCAAATCCAACTCTGGCGCCGCATCCACCGCCGCCTCCGCATCCCTGATCGCCTTGACCCACTCCCCATTCTTCATCCAACACACCGCGCGTCCACTCAACGCCACCGAGACGACGCATCGATACGCCGAAACCACGCACTCCCCTCGGTCTTGCGTCGGCTCGGAGCCGTCGCCTCGCCGCAACCCGCACGCGCGCGCCACCAATCCCGAGTGTTCCGCCGATCCGTGCATCCACGCCTCCCCGCATCGTCTCAAACACGAATCGTACGATTCAATCGCGCCGTCTACATCCGTCCCACTTCGCAGCGCATCCTCAGCGATGGATAATTCTTCGCACGCGGATAACAACGACGCCGATGTGGTTGCTCGATTTTGACTTCGATTCTGCATCGACGTCGACGCGAACGACGATTCCCGCACCCACGCCCCGACATCCACGACCGTTATGTTTCGTCCATCATCCGTCGTTTTCACCCGCCATCTCTCAAAGTTTCGTTCGAGCGTCGACGCCGACATGACGCCGACGTCGACGACGACGCTGCGGAATCAAGCGGGAACAATTCTACGATTCGATCGCGTCTTCACGCGCGATGCGATCTTTAACGCCCCGTCGCGCGTCGTTCGATCGCGCGCGCGGTTTTTATACGATTTAAACCCCCTTTCGCGCGCTCTGTCGTCGCGCCGTTCTCTCCGCGCGTCGGGGTGTGCGGATTGATTAAAGCGAGCGATGCGTCGCGAATCCTCCTCAGTCCGCGACGCGGATATTTCCAAACCGCCACGAATCGTCTTCACGAACGCACCGACACGACGTCACACCGACCCGTTCGAGGGATTGTATTTCAAAAAAACAATCCCGTTTCGCGCGATGGCGACGATCGCGATCGACGCGGACGCGCTCCGTCGCGTCGAGTGCGCGAGAACGGCGTGCGAGAGGGTCGCCCAAATCGCTCGGGCATCCGCGAGTTTTAGTCTCTCAAAAGTCTTGGTTTATGACTCGTCAGTATCGAAGGAGATGAATCGTCCAGTGGATGCTTCGTGCGACAGACGCCACCGGGGCGCGAGCGCGTCTGAAATCGGGGCGACGTTGGACGCGTTGGTGATCCCGAGATCCATCGCGGGAGCGCTGAGAGGCACGAGCGATGACGACGATGACGAGGGCGACGTCGAGGGGAAACGTAAAAGGCGGAGGATGACGATGATGGGATGGATCGGGGGGGCGAGGAGGGCGTCGACGTTTACGGCGGGCGAATCGACGTCGAAGTCGTCGCGGTATAGGGAAGGGGTGGTCGTCGAGGATGGGGGATCGTCGAAGAAACGGGTGGTGAAGGGTGAGGGTGTTGATGGTGGTGGTGCGTCCGCGGTGGCGGCGGCGGCGGCGGTGACGGTGACGGTGAATTTGGGGGATGGGTGTCGGGTCGAGGCGGGAGTCAAGCGAAAACCGCCCGTCGGCGCGCGCGTCTTCGTCAGAGCTGACGACGGCGGTGATGACGAAGACACCAAGAAGACGGCGACGGCGACGACGGTGAGTCGAACGTGGACGATCGTCTCTCCGCGAGAACCGCGGGAAGTTACCGGTGATTACTACGGCTACGACGCCCAGACGCTCGCTCCGGGCGCCAAACTCCCGCGAGACGACTTTTCATGCGTCATCCTCGTCGATTCCCTCTTCACCGCCCCCACCGAACCATCCGCAGAAACCATCGCCGCCCTCGAGCGCGCGAAATCTATCCTCAACACCGACCCAGACTCTGTTCTCATCGTTTTCGGCGCCTCTTCATCCGCCCAAACGTCTTCGCTCCGTCCAGACGTCGTCGTCGATCCGCTCTGTCGAATATCCCACAAATCCCCGCACGATCTTCGTCTCGCGCGCGGCGTGCACGTCGACGAATCGTGTCTCATCGTTCTCGCCCGGTTATTCACCCCGGGTCACGAGCGAGGACGCTCGTAATGTAATGGTAGCAATCTCTCAGTCAGCTCGCCAGCCCGTTTCCGTCGCGACAAAAGTCTTCACTCTGAGGCGAATGGAGCGATCGTCCATCCAAACGAAAGATGCCCTCCGTCTCCAATCCCGACGACGCGCGAACCCACCGCGACGTCGAAATCGGACGCACCGCGCGCAAACCCACGACGGATGCGCCGTGCGCGTCGCGTCGCGACGAACGCGACGAACGCACGCTGACGGAACAACTGGATGAGTTCATCATCCCACCAGCGCTCTGTCGCCCGCTCGTCGTCACGTCCGTTTTACCGCTCGTGCCCGCGGCGATCGCGCTGACGCGGACGCTCCGGCGACACGTGCGAGAAGCGCAAGGTTTCTGTCTCGCGGTGTTATCCGTCACGCTCGTCGCGAGCTCGATCGCGCACTGGAGCTCGCCGAAGTGGAAGTCCACGTTTCGGTTCTTCGACCTGGGCGTCGTGGCGACTTCGGTGGCGTACGGATCGTGGTGCGCGGGGACGGTGGTGGATGGGATGTTCGCGATGACGTGGTGGATTGGGATGGGAGTCGTGGGAGTCGTGTTCACGGCGAACGAGGTTACATATCTCCGGGAGTTGAAGAGGTTTAGGGAGATGAAGGTGTCGACGAGTCGAATGCGGTGGACGTGCGTTCGGACGGTTTGGACGCACTTGTTCGCGGCGCATTTAATGTCAAACGTGTGCGCGTGCATGATTGCGTACGGGCTCGGGGAAGAAACGGGGATGGGGTGATTGTTGCATCGCTGCCGACGCTAAGGGTGTGAGCTAAATTAAAAATCTAGGTGTATTGTCGCGCTGTCAGTAATATGTATACGTACGTTGCGAAATAAAAGTCAACTGTCGCCGTATCGCGCAGGCGCGTCACCGAGAGGCGAGGCGTCTGAAGAATCGTTCACGTCGTCCGCGCGCGCTTCGTAGTAATTGTTCGGGAGTCCGAGCCAGAATTTCCACATTTCCAATCCGCGATTGGACGCCGCCGGTAACGCGGATGGAACGCCGTCGTCTTCGCTGTCACCCGCTGAAGGACGACGCGCCTCAGACTCGATTTGCGCCAGCCTGTCGGGTTTCGACGACGAAGCCTGCTTTCGTTTCCCACCGCGACGGCGGCGGATGCCGCCGCTCGCTCCGTCCTCAGTCGCCGCCTTGAGCACAAAGGAGAGACGCTTCGCCTCCTTTGCGCCTTCAGGCCCGGTGGCTTGTAAATCAGCAATCAAACATTCGGCGACGTCAGACATGCCGTGTAAACCACAGCCGTAGACGATGGACTTTCGCATGCGCGCGTCGGGCGCGATTTGGCTCGAGTTGACGCACTTGTTGTACAGATTGAGCGCCTCTCTCACGTCGCCCAGCCGAATGTAGCCCTCAACCAAAGCGCCGTACGTCGACACGATTGGCTTTATCCGTTTCTCCTGCATCGTTTCCAAGATTTCGAGCGCACGCGGCATATCGCCACGCTTGGCGTACGCGCTAATAAGGCAATTGTACACGCCGACGTCTTGCACGACGTTTGGATCGGCATCCATCTCCTTTACGACCCACCGCGTCGCTGAATCGTCGCCGACTTGGGCAAAGTACTTGAGTAAAGTCGTGTACGTCACCACATCGGGTTTCAATCCCGACTCTGAAATCTCTCGCAAGACGCTCCACGCCTCATTCGGCGCGTGTGCGTCGATGCACGCGTCCACCAGCGTGTTGTACGAAACCAAGTCGGGCGTTAATCCTTCGGCGCGCATGTCAGCGAAAATCCCTTTCGCCCGATGAAGCACATCCTCTTGTTGACGTTCTTCGTCGCTCATGCTTCGAACAAGACCTTTAAGGAGAGAGTTATACGTCACGACTGTGGGTTTAATTTTCGCCCGACGCATCTCCGCGAGCGCGGTCTCAGCCAATCCCAACTGTGCGCTTCGCACCAAGCCATCGATGAGCGTCGAATACGTGTACGCATTCGGTTTCACCCCATCCCGCGCCATTCTCCGAATCACCTCGTCCGCTTCTGAAACCCTCCCAGCGCGCGAGAGACCTTGCACGAGCGCTGTGTACGCCCGAACTCCGGGGCGACGTTCGGGTATCGGCGAAAATCGAATCCCTTGCTCGAGGGCATCCAACGCCAAATCGAGACGTCCGCAATTGACGTACGCATACACCTTGGCGCCCCACGTCGCCTGGTTCGGTACCACCCCGAGCGTTCGCATCGCCATCGCGCTCGTCTCGATTCCTCTCAGATTTTTTTCGCGTCCGTACCCGGCGATGAGGGCGTTGAACAATCTCGGTCCGGCTCGAACGCCATCCTCCGTCATGTCTCTCAGTAACCGCTCCGCCTCGCCCGTACGCCCCTCGCTCACGTACGCACCCACCCCCGCCGCGTACGCCGCTCCGTCCAACCTCAACGGCGTCGCTCTCAACATTAACCATATCTCCACCGCACTCGGCGTTCGTCGCACCGCACCGCTCTCCCTCGCTTCCACCGCACACCGACTCAATGAAGCGATGACGTCCGTATACGTCCGCAGCGTCGCGTGCGCCTCGCTCGTCGCCCCTCTTCCCTTTTTCGCCACCGTATAAAACGCCCGCGTCACCGCCAACGTCACCGTCGCATCACCTCGAATTGAACTCCCGGCCCGAGCGACGTATTCCATCGCCGCCGGGGTGACTGCTGTGGCACACCCGCGTTCCAACGACGCCGCTTCGACCTCGCGAATCAACGCGCACGCGCGTTTCACCCCGCTCGGTGATACCCGTCCGACGACGGTACTCCCACTCGACGACGACGACGACGACGACGACGACGATCTATCTCTATCAAACGCATCACCTACGACATCATCTTCATCCTGTACATCCGTCGTCGTCGGTCGAACGCCACCGTCCACCAACGCCTTCAACGCCAACGACACCGCTCGCTGATCCAACGCATCGAACGCCTCCCGCGCGCCGCTCCGAACGGCGTTCACGCTCGACAACGCCCGCGCTAGTGCCGTTCGCGTCGACGCATCGACGTCGTCGAGACTTGATGGCGTCGATGCGTCCGTCGCGCGCCGTTGATCGTCATCGGGAGACGTGGCGGCGGCTAAGACGTGACGTCGATGAGGATGTTTGACGCCCGAAGGCCGGTGTACCCGCGCCGAGCGACGGGTACACGACGACGTCGTCGTCGTCGGATGGACCCGCGACGACGACGCGGACGTCGACATCGGGGGTCGGTCGACGACGCGACGCGAGTGTGTGGCGAATCAGAATTCATTGTAACAGTGGATAAAGCGCCGACGCGTCAGTCGTAACATGTTTAATGTGTTTTGAATGGATGCAGATTACAAGTGTGTGTGTGTGTGTGTGTTTCAATCGTGTTTGTTTCTTTCAATCGCATTCGTCGCCCTTTGGGTTTAGCAGCACGCACCGCCGGATGGGGCGCACGACGACGACGATGACGCGGCTACCGGCGAAGGACCGCAATCGAAGAGACCGTAGTGCGTACTCCTATCGCCGACGAGCGTGAAGTATTTCCCCAGCCAAGTCTCGCCAACCATCGAACCAGTGTTGCCGCAGACGAGCATGGGTTTGTTTTTCACGAAACGGTGGTGGTCGTCGAGGTCGTAGGCGTGCGTGGCGTCGGGAATTCCGCCGTTGTAGACGGCGTATTGACCGTAGTCTTCACAGAGGGTCTCGAGGACGCCCGGCGGAAGCTTGAAGAGACGGTAGGTGATGGAGTAAAACTTGGCTTCGCCGAGGAGTTCTTTGAGTTCCGGGTCGCGGACTTCGATTTCGTGGCCCGCGAGCACGCGCGGGTCGGTAAAACCGGTGGCTTGGCAGAGACGCTTAAAGTCTTCGACGTACATGGCGCCGCCGAGGCACTCGCCAAGAAGAATTTCGTGCGAACGCAAATCCTCCGGGAGTCTTCGATCGCAGTACACGTCGGAAAAGTAAAACTCCCCACCGTTAGCGAGCACGCGGTAGGCCTCGCGCAACACCGCGGGTTTATCCGGGCTGAGATTGATGACGCAGTTGCTGATGATCATATCGACAGAGTCATCCTCGATACCCGCCGCCTTCAAATCCTCAATCGTACCCTTCTCAAACCGCACGTTTGGCGTCGCGTACCCCAACTCCTTCGTGCAGTACTCATCCACGTACTTCCTCGCCACCTCCAACTGTCCATCCGTCATGTCCACACCGATAACGGAGCCTTTTTCACCCACCAATCGCGCCGCTACGTAACAATCCCGTCCACTTCCGCTGCCCAAATCCAACACTCTCAACCCTTCGATCCCCGTCGGCGTCGGGCTCCCGCACCCGTAGTACTTTGCCTTGACTTCATCGGGGACATCTTTGAGCGCTTCGCGCACGCACTTTGGGATTTGTTCCGCCGGCGTGCAGCACGCCGAGGTTTTCAAGTCGTCCGAGTTGGTGAGCGTCTCCCCGTAGTACTTTTGCACAGACGCTTGCACCGCTTCGTTCCCTCCCGGGGCGAGGATTTTCGCCCCGAGCAAGGTGTCCAACGCGGACGCCGACGACGAAGAAGGTGAACCCGCGGACGCGCGAACCGTCGGTGCGCGACGGACGACGTGACTTTTGACGGCAGATCTTCGATGCGCCGCAAAAGATGACGATGACGTCTTAGCGACGACGACGTTCGTGTTTTGCGCCGCGACGCTCGACGGCATGATTCTTCCCGAGCGAGCGCGTGGGTACACAGAGGTGGAACGATGCGTGCGCGGTCGTTCGTTTGTCGATCGCTACGCGGTGGTGCGTCGACGTGTGAAGGAAGAAGCCGCGTTATTCTGATGCATTCCATTGGTTTCCGCGTCGTCGGTGGACGCGCTCGCGAGGATGACGAAACAATGACGCTAACAATACAAGCAGCTGAAACGAACGGGGTTTCACGTCTGTCTATCTATCCATCTATGTGTGTGAATGTACTAAATTGTCTCTCTCGACGGCGGTGAGCGCGCGCGGCTGAGATTTAATGAAAATCGGCAATGAGGGTGGAACCGCCCCACTCGCCCCAATTCGGCAAGGCGGCCGCGGCTTCGTTTACGGCGTCTACGAGAACGCGAACGAGCTCGTTATCCATGCCTTCCGGTGGCGGTGGGATCACCTTTGGAGGGTACGCGGAGGAGTAGGAGCGTTTGTCGAAGCGCCACTCGCCTCGTTTGCCCGGGGTGAAGGCGCCTTGAGCGTCGTAATCCATGCCGTAGGTGAAGTGAATGGAGATGAAATCGCCGACGCTCTTATCCCACGGCGGTTGCGATTGCATCTGCGGTCGCAAATCGTGGTGAATGCCGAGTTTCCACGCGGCGAGGGTGTAGCCGTACATCTCGATGACCCAACCCCACGCAGCCTTGGCTTCGGGGTCTTTTTGTAGGGCGACAGACATGGACGCCCACTCTGGCGCCAAGCGCTTCAAGTCGCGTTTATGAATGAAAACCGGTGAGCTTCCTATCGGATCCATCTTCCTCATCTCCTCTCGCGTGATTCCGGGTAAGAAGCGCTCGACAATTTCTGGTTTTTCCCATGGCGTCATGTAAAAGAACGGGAACGCCGCCGGGACGTCGCCTCGCATCAGGTTTGGTACCGGCTTGATGTACACGTGATCGGGCTCCGCCATGAGAATGTAATCCTCTTTGATCTCTGGACACTTTTCAAAAAACTGCACAAAAGCAAAGGGCCGACTCAACACCACAAACCCAAGCTCGTCTTCCAACCGATCCACCTTACACGTCGGAATCTCCTTCTCCAACCCATCGTAATCATCGTGCAAGACGCGCGTAAACCCGCCCATCGGCCCGTCGGGTCCCTGCGCTTCTTTTTGCTTTTTAAAATGATAATACATCACCCGCGCCTGCCACCCTTGATACACCGCTTTATTCGTCGTCAACACCACGTGAAACTTTTTCGACGGATCACCATCCCCATCGATGCTATCTTGCTCGTATATCGACCCGCTCGTCCACGGATTGGACGCGTCGTTCGCGCCCGCCATTGTCCTCGGTCGCGGCTGTCGCTTCAACCAACACGAACCCTTCTTTTGCCCCGAACACCCGTTTTCATCCCCACACCACACGAACGTCGTGCATCCTTTTGATTTGTGTTCGACGCACGCGTCGTGACACGCCTCGGCGGTATCGAGGATGAAATTCTCGCCCCATTTGACGACGTCCCCCGACGCTTCAAAGTGTTCGCGCGGAACAAAGCCAGAAAGTTTCGGCGCGTCATCCTCAACTCGCGGGTTCGGCTCCGGTTTCTTCGCCGCAACCGCAGTCCGCGGCGACGGCGACGGCGACGGCGACGGCGGCGACGGCGACGGCGGCGGCGGTGATTCCACCGCTCGTCGTTCGACCACCGGCGTCGCAGACGAGTCTAGAGATTCTGAAAATCTTCTTCTCGCTCCATCACGATGATGATGATGATGATGATGATGTGACTTTGCGATCGACGCCGGCGACGCGAACAACGGCGCGGATAACCACGCGAGGGAGACGCAAACGAATAAAACAACCAGTCTCGCGAGCGCCGCTCGACGCGCGCGCGACGACGACGACGACGGTCGCGGTGGCATGCGCGACGAGGACTGAAGATGCGTTCGATTGACGAGTGGATCTTTCATTCACACTGTACTACTGAGAGACAACTACCCACCCGACCGACAAAGGAAAAATAAACGCGACCGCCGGTCGGTCGCGCTTGAAGCTATAAATAAATGCGCGCTCCGATGGATGCATGAATGGCTAAACGGCCTCGGCGAGCTCGATGGATGAGGACTCCGCGCGTTGTTGTTGCTGTCGTTGCCGAGACGCGTCGAGCGTCGCGCGTTCAGACGCTCTGAGCGCGCGCTCGAATCGTTCGGCGGAATCATCTTCCTCTGTCGTCGCGTTGAAGCGCACCTTGGCGCGAGGTACGCGCGCGAACCACACTTCGAGGCAGTTTTTCACGATGGACCCGGTGTTGTACGGGTTGGCGCTCCATCCGTGCGCGTCTCTAAAGCTCTCGTACGTCGTCTGATTGGTTGAAATCAAATACGCGTGAAACCCGCTCAACGCGCCTACAAAAAGAAACCCCAACGCGGCGACGATGAACACCCCGATCGCGGGTCCGCTACGTTTAAACCCTTCGCCGATCGATCCCGTTTTCTTCGTCTCGTACGACACGCCGTATCCGCACTCCGTCGCTATGAAGACGCAATACGCCGCCGTACCGAACACAAAGCTCAAAAACGCCCTGTAGTTCCTCAACCCGATCGTCGTCCCCGTCCACGGGCAGTAGTGATCAAACTTTTCTATGCAATCGTTACACACCGAGCAGTGATGGGCGCGCGGGGGTTGAAAGTACCCGCACGTGTCGTTCCACCGCGTCGTCGTAATCTTACCCGTAGTCTCCACCACGCAGTCGCGCGTCTTCCCTCTGTTTGAACTCGTCCCGACCGACCGCCGCTCCAACCGGGGTAAAATCCCCGGATCGGTGAACGACGTCTTGAACAGCCAAATCAAGCTGTTCCCGGCGAGCGCGGACGCGACGGCGTAGACCCAAACCCCCTGCGTTTCGACGACGACGGGCGCGACCAAACCGAGAAAGATTCCAGTTGGAACGGTAATCAACGTCGCCGTGGCGAACGCCGCGCGCGGGCGAGGTCCGGCGACGATTCGCCCGCGACAGAGGAAGGTTTCGTTTCCGGGCCAGCGCTCGTGCACGCGCTCGACTTGGCGCGGCGGTTCCGAGGGCGTTTCCGCCGACATGAAGGAACGAATCAGACGCGCGTCATAGTCTGACGCATCTCCTGCGAATTCTCTCGAATCGCACGCCCGCCCCGCGATCGCGATGCCGCCGGGAATCACCGCGGTGGACGTCGCCGAGCGCGCGATGCGGTTCCGGGACGCGTACGTTCCCAAACTCGCCGGTGCGCGCGCGTACAAGGGCTCACACGGTGGGAAGATTGGCATCGTCGGTGGGTCGTCGACGTACTCTGGCGCGCCGTATTTCGCGGCTCGGGCGGCGACGCAGTGTGGGGCGGATCTCGTGCACGTGTTTACGTCGGAAAAGTGCGCGCCGGTGATTAAAGGGTACGGCGGGGATGTCGTGGCGCACGCGAGTTGGGAGGATGGGGCGAGCGCGGCGTTTGACGCCGAGCGGGCGAAAGCGCGAGGAGGTACGGATATGCGGGCGTGGACGTCGAGGATGGATGGAATCGTCTTCGGACCCGGACTCGGGGATCGATCGCCGTTTTTTACCGCCGCCGAGAACGGGGGCGCGTCGTTCGGGGAGGAGTATTTGGCGAGCGCGTCGAGCGTCGGCGCGCCGACAGTGGTGGACGCCGACGGTTTGCGCGTCTTTACGAGTAGCCGAGCAGAAACTTCAACACCAGGCGGTGGTTTCGGTTTTAATTTCGGGTCTGGGTTCGTCGTCGCGACGCCGAATAAGATGGAGCTATTTAGAATGCTTCGAGCGGTGAATCCGGAGCGGTACGCCTCGGTGAAGGATGTCGATTTGGAGTCTGAGGATGGCGTGCGTCGCGCAGGTGTCGATTTACGGCGATACGCCCCGGTGGCGATACTCGCCAAGTCTTCCACCGACGTCTTGTTTATAGACGACGAGTGCATAGAAATCCGCTGCGACGGCGCACCGAAGCGTTCGGGCGGTCAGGGTGACGTCCTCGCCGGCGTTCTCGCCCTCTTTCTCGCTTGGGCTGAGCGCGCCGACGCCGAAGTCCGTCGAGACGCTCGCATCGCCGCCATCGTCTCCGCCTCCTTCATCGTCAAAAAGGCTGCCAATGACGCATACACCGATCTCGGCCGCTCTATGCAAGCCTCGGACGTGCTCGATCGTCTCGGCGCCGCTTTTCGTCGGGAGCTCGATCCAGACTTTGCGAGTCCCGCGTCGCGTCGGTAGGCGCTGACGACGACTAACAAACAAACAACGACGACTTCACGATTGTCAGTCAATTATAGTACTCAGTACTGCTTGTACGCAATGTTGTAATGAATGAATGTAAACGCACCGCCGCTATAAAACTGACGCGCCTCGGCCGTTCGCTCTGGCGCGCGCGTACGATCCTCATACGGTACCGGTACATATGAGTAAACAGACTAACTCGCACTCGATCCACCTTTTTAAGCCACCCATCAGGCAGGGGTCTGCGACTGCCCGTCGCCATAAAACGCCGTCGAGCGAGCGTTTGTTTTCCTCGCGTTCGCGCTCCGTTTGTTTTTCGGTCATCGTCGTCGTCGTCGGTTCCGTCGTCGTTCGTCCTCCCGTCCGCGGATCGATCGAGGAGTAAAAACCAAAACGAAAACGACCCAACGCCGCCGCAGCAGGAACAGCGGCAGCGTCAACCGAGTCGCGCTTATTGAACGAGATGCCGCCTAAAAAAGTCGTCGAGGAGGAAGTCCTCGGACCGTGGTCCCTGGGACGGTTTAGCTCAAACCTCAAGGTGCGTGTGCGCGTGCGTGCGCGCGATGATGATGACGGATGGATGGGTTCGCGCGCGCGATCTCGCCGCGTGATGAAAGATTAGCGCCGAGTGGTTGACCAACCGACTGACGTCGATCGAATTGAATCGATATGAAAACGCACAGGTTGGGATCGTTGGTATGCCAAACGTGGGTAAATCGACGCTGTATAACGCGTTGACCAACTGTTCTATTCCCGCGGAAAACTTTCCGTTTTGTACAATCGAGCCGAATAGCACGCGCGTCAACGTGCCGGATGAGAGATTCGACTGGTTGGTGAACATGCACAAGCCCAAATCTGTGGTGCAGCCGTACTTGGAAGTTGTCGATATCGCAGGTCTCGTCAAGGGGGCATCCGCCGGGGCGGGTCTCGGAAACGCGTTTCTTTCGCACATCAAGGCGGTGGATGGCATCATGCACGTGATGCGTTGCTTTGAGGACGCTGACGTGATTCACGTCGAGGATCGCGTCGATCCGGTGGATGATATCGAGATTATCACCTCTGAACTCCGCGCCAAGGATTTGGAGTTTATGACCAAGCATAAGGAGGGCTTGGAGAAGGATCTCAGCCGCGCCGCCAACGCCTTGGCGGCCAAGGAGCAAAAGCAAGAGATGGAAACCGTCGTCAAGGTTGTGGAATGGCTCGAACAAGGCAAGGAGATTCGTCACGGCATGGAGCAGTGGAACACGAACGACGTCATGTACTTGAACAAGTACCAGTTGCTCACAGCCAAGCCGGTGATTTACTTGGTCAACCTCAGCCGCAAGGATTTCGAGCGCAAGAAGAACAAGTTTTTGGTCAAGATTCACGAGTGGGTGCAAGCGCACGGCGGCGGTACCATTATTCCGTTCTCCGCCGAAGTCGAGAGCGAGCTCCAAACGGTTCCGGAAGAGGACAAGGAGCAGTGGTGTAAAGACCAAGGCGTGGCGTCTGTGCTCCCGAAGATTATCAAGACTGCCTTTTCCGCCGTTCACCTCATTTACTTTTTCACCGCCGGCTCAGACGAGGTCAAGGCGTGGTGCATCAGAAAAGGTTACAAGGCGCCTCAGGCAGCGGGTGCGATTCACACCGATTTCGAACGCGGTTTCATCTGCGCCGAAGTCATGGCGTTCGACGTGTTGAAGGAGCTCGGAACCGAGCAAGAAGTCAAAGCAGCGGGTAAGTACAGACAAGAAGGGGCCAAGTACGTTGTGCAAGACGGCGACGTCATCTTCTTCAAGTTTAACGTCTCGGGTAAGAAGAAGTAATAAGAGAAAATGGTTGATTCGATTTGATTTCATACATGTACCGTTCGTTCCTCGTGTCCTAATAAGCATCGTCTGCTTATAATGTCTAATTAATGAAGTTCTACATACAAAGGAACAATCGATGCGCGGAGTAGGTAACTCTCTGACACCAGGTCCGTCCTCTACGGTGCCGCGCCCCCGGATTCGTCGTCGTCGTCGTCGTCGTCCGAAGCGTTGAGCGCTTCGGGAGGCGGTAGAAACGCGATGAAGTCGCGATAAATATCTCTAAGTGCCCTTCGTGCGCTCTCTAGACTGTCAAAGCGAAGCTTTGGGTCAAAGTTGATGCACTTTTCAAGCCAACGACGAATGTTTGGCGGCAACCATTCTGTCGACGGAACCATGCGACCCGTGGATACCATCATCACCACTTGCGCCTCTGGGATCATCCGTCGAGCGGCTTCATCTGGAACCACGTGCTCCAAGACGCGTTTGTGTTCACCAAAGGTGGCGTAATACAAAAGTTCCCAAATCGCCAACCCCGTTCCGTACAAGTCGGCGAGCCTGTACGAATCGGGCGTGATGATCCCGGGCAAGACGTTTAGACGCTCGGGCGCGACGTAGCAAAGCGTCCCCGTGAGCTGTGCGCTCGTGTCAAACATCATGTTTCCGGCTTTGGCCAATCCCAAATCTGATATCTTGATGATGTGCTCTCGCCTGCACTTGCCCTCCATGTGTGGCCCGGCGTACCGCTCGCAGTGACACGAGATTAAAAAGTTTTCCATTTTAATATCTCGATGCGCCAGTTTCGACGCGTGGACGTGAGACACCCCCTTCATCATCATGTTGATGGCGGCGTGAATCGTTTCGCCGTCTCGAGGATACGATCCGCTCTGCAGACACTCTCTGAGAGATCCGTGCTGGCAGAGCTCAAACATCATCATCCACGTTCGCATGCGAGGATCGACGACGGCGCCCAAAAATTCGCACATGTAATCACTCTTCTCCATGGATTCCATGAGCCCCACCTCGAGTTTAGTTTTGTAACGATCGTGCGGCTCTTTGAGCACGACGAACGAGGTCCAAAGCGCGTCGTCGTCCTGTATGGATGCGAGATAAACCACCCCGTTGCCGCCGCGGCCAATCTCCTTGAGTATTTTGTACCCTCGACGCCGTCCCGTCGTCGTCGATCGAGTGGTAAGTCGTCGCGCCGCCGCTCGGGCACTCAGACGATTACTATCGTTCGTACCGCTTACAAAACTCTTCTTCAGACCCGCGTTGGAATCCGCGTCGTCGGTGTATTCAGCGCTCACCACTTGGTCGTATCCGTCTCCGTCGTACGCATCCCTGCCGCCTCTGAGAAATTCATCGATGAAATCCCCCTTGAAGTCCGCGTCGGCATCCGCTGTTTCCCCTCTCGCGTCGATAAACTCCATGCGACCGACGGTGGAGATGACCAGGAGAACGATGAATCCCGTAAACACAGAGAGCGGGATTAGAGTGGAGAATTGACGACCAGAGGTGTAGCGCAATCCTTGCAGAAAGAGCGGCAGCGCCGAGGCGTTCGCGTTCGTTTTCGCGTCGGCGGCGGAACCATCGACGGATGACGACGATAACCCTGAAGAGGAAGAGTTGACTTTGACAAGTTGTCGTTTGTAATCGGCGCACTCGCTCTCGCCCACCGAACCAAAGGCTGAAATCAACTTTGTAAACAGGGAGACAAAGGCGTCCGAGTAAACCCGCCGACGTAGTCCCGCGCGTCTTTGCGCGACGGCGTCGCGCGCCAGACGCGCTCTAAAGGCGCTCTCGACGGATTGAGCGCCGTAGTCGGTAATTTCGCACGCAGCTCGATGAAACGCTCGCCGCGATTCCGTTCCGTGACGTTTTTCGACGTGTTCAGCAATCTCCCGCATGTTGTCGTAACTAAACAACGCCGGATTGACCACGGCGGAAAACGCGTCGTCGTCGTCGTCGTCGTCGTCGCCGCCGCCGCCTCGGTGGTACAAACCGTTGTGTCCGACAGAGCCGACGACGCGATCCGGTATGGCGTTCGCCGCGCATCGAACGAGCGACGCATACGTTTGCCGAATCAGATCGTCGTCGTCGGAAGCGTCCAAAATCCATGTTCCAAACAGATACTCATCTTCGTCTAGACGCGAGATGCGACGACTGACACCCAGAGTCACCGATCCCTCTCGCACGGCGTCTGGTAATCTATCCCTAAGAAATTCTAGTACGTACTCTGGCGTCGTCTCTCTGAATGATTGAAAGTGCGACGACTTTGATAACAAGTTGTCAACCTCTCGCCGCACCAGATCGGCGGCGGCGGCGGCGGCGGTGGACTCTGCCGCCGAGGATGGAACGACTCGAACGACGACTTTGACGTCGCATAGAGTCGCGAGCGCAGATACTGCGGACATGGTAGATTTTAACGACGGCGCGAGATCTACTACCGTCGGAATGTCCGCCGATTCCGCCTTTCGTAGTAGCAAAGGCGAATCGACGCCGTCCATGTTTACTATCAGCGACTTCAAATCGTCGTAAATCGACCACGGGTCGTTATTAATGTTGTTATAGTCGTCGTCCTCCGAGTTCGGACGAGGAGGAGCGCACCTCGGCACGTCGCAATACTCCCACGCGTCGTCGTCGTAACCGTCTTCATCCTTGGCGGCGACGTAGCACCACGGTCCCGCGTCCCTATCGTACGTCGGGTTTCTACAGTAATTGTGTCCACCAGCGCGCCAAGGGAGACACGCGCGTCCGCTTCGAGTCGAATTGTGCGCGCGTCCGCGATAATCCATTCCGCGACCGGCGCGTGCCGTCCCAGACGAAGCGGGCGGTCCGAACCCGTCCGCCGCGTAACACTCCCGGGCGCCCCGGGCGCCGCGACCGCTACCGCCGCTTCGATCCGTCATCGATGCCGGAGACTTTGCGTTCGGTCCCAACCCGGGGGCGCCGCACGCCAACCCCAAGCCCACGAGCGCGACAAAGACGAAAACCGTCACCGCCGCGTGTCCCGAATCCGATCCTCCCGATCGCGTCGCCGGCGCCGGCGCCGCGGCTCCGCGTCGACGGTGATCCTGCCTACAACTTTGCAACGACGCGGACGACGACGACGTGGTGGTGCGGCGGGTATCACCCGACGACGTCGTCATCGTCGTCATCGTTACCTCCTCGGCGGTGTGCGTCCTCGGCGAGCACCACGTGGAGACCCGGCGGCACCACGTGGAGACCTCGGCGGCACCCCTCGCGCGCGTGCCGACTTCTTTGCCGAATGGACGAATGGACGGACGGACGGACGAATGGACACACAGATGCGAAATCGAGCGCGTCGGATGAAACCGAAACCGAAACCGAAACCGAAACCGAACCGAGCGGAGACGCGCGCGCGCGCGGCGCCGCGTCGAGCGACTCGTTCGTCGCGGTGTCCCGCCCACCGGCGATTCGTCCGGTGCCGTACGATCGATAAAAATACGTCCGTTGATAGGCTTAAAAAGTTAATGTATGGTCGTCAAAAGTCGTCAAAAGTCGTCAGATGTCCGACCGGATGCAGAAAAGTAACCAACCACTTGACCGATTGACAGACCACCGGGCGTTAACATATGTACCGATCCTGCTTAATTGTGATAAACGTATTTAGTATATATAATAATAGGACATTTGAGTCATATATAAATCCATATTTCTGCTTGGTAAAAACATTTCTAATACAATTCGGACAGTTGAACCATACTTCCGTCGGAAATCCGTGGGCCTATAAAAAAAGATTGGTCCCTACCGAACTCGGACATGTGGTACATAGTTAACGGTAAATAGGCCTATAAAAAAAGATTGGTCCCTACCGGGGTCGAACCGATGACCTTGGCGTTTCTATAGTCATTGTATGAAGCGTGTGACCGTACACGAAGCGAATCGTGCGCGTCTGCTGAACTATTAGCACCACGCTCTAACCAACTGAGCTAAGGGACCTTTCGAGATGGGTCGTGTACACGCAGAGTACGCGCGTTAACTCACGAGTTGTGATATGAAGCATAGAGATTGAATTTTTCCCCGGACCGGCGTGGACGGTGTCATGGAAGGAAATTTATGGGTGTATTTATTGACAGACACACGCGTCCGGCGCGCACCACTCCTCGCGTACGACGGGTCGTGACTCGAGAAAAAATGCAAAGGAAAAAAATCGAAAACGCAATCGCAAATCTCCCACCCTCCCGGGGTGGTGCATGAATGAATGAAACGAATGAAGGTTTCGGTTTCGATGATGGTTTTGGTTTTGGTTTTCTCTCTCCTATGACAAAAGACGCCGCCGCCGAACGCGCTCGCCGGCGCCGCTAAACGAGCGTCCGCGGGCGTCGGGTGGGAATAATTTAGTACGGCACTTGGTTGGCCAAGATTTCACCCGCGGAGATGATGGTGGCGAAGGAACCGGCGGCGAGGACGTCGACGGCGGTGAAGCCCGCCGGGTCCCGGGAACCGATGTTCTTCGTGCTCGCTTGGTCCACCATGCCGTAGGAAGACGCGCCGTTGTAGTTCTTCTTCACGCTCGGCATGAGACCGAAACGCATGGCGCCCATGATGGCGGCCGTGTTGGCGCACACAATCTGCGGATGATTCGGTAAGGGATGGATTTTTGTCGTCAGTGCGCGAACGAGGAAAACCGCGAGCGAGCGACGAAGAGAATCGAATCATTCGAGTCGATCGCTCATTCAAAAAAAAGGATGGACGTTTTCCCCCGCCCTCCGACCGCCGACCGACGACGCGTCGACGACGTTCGTGGGAAATCGGCGCTCGGTCCGCGACGAGCGCCGTCTCGTCACGCAGTACGCGGCGCGCTGACGATCGATCCATCGATCCGTCGATCGATCGATCGATCGTTGGTCTAGGGAGCCGATCCCCCGTGCGCCACCACCCCATCTCGACGATCCGTCCCGACGAACTCGCGCGCACGCACCATGTTTTCCGTGGAACCGAGAGACCAATCCGCGCGAACGACAACGTTGCGCTTCGCCTGCGTCGTCGAGCGAAACAAGTTTTCAGTCAGTCACTCCGTCCGTCCGTCCATCCGTTCATCCATCCGTCCAGGTCGTCGTCGTCGTATCTCTCGTCGCGTATCCATCATCCGTCCACGTTCGGGAATCGAATCGAACGCGCGATCGCTCTTCGCGCACGCACCGCACGGGCGCCGCGCGACTTGTTGAGGCCGGAAACGGCGGCGTAGGACGCCTTGGCGGAAACGTGTTGGGCGATCATCGTCGTCGTCGTCGTCGTGAGCGTGTGTGTCGCGCCACCCCGTCCGTCCGTCCCGCCGGGTCCGTCCTCGCGTCGACGCGCGCGTATCCCGAGGACGAACGACGAACGACGAGTCGTGAACGGTCGTGAGTCCAAAACCGGCACGGAAAGGGGTAGGGTGGGAGGGTTTTGTTTTGTTGGTGGCACCCACACACACACAAAAAAAAGCGCGGTGGGTTCCATGGATTGCACTAGGAGCGCGCGCGAGCGAGC
>Ga0181570_10000777_pt1 | contig 29139 bp, 18 predicted proteins | sample 101ome_18_FD_148667 | JGI IMG/M metagenome (GOLD analysis project Ga0181570, IMG submission 148667) | Coastal salt marsh microbial communities from the Groves Creek Marsh, Skidaway Island, Georgia - 101406AT metaG (spades assembly) | ecosystem: Environmental > Aquatic > Marine > Intertidal zone...
AGTTCACGGTTCACGTACCGTGTACGCTTTCATAAAAATTATTTCGAATCACAAACGGTCTATGAGTTACTGACTAATATGGCGAGTCACAAACCAAAATATTGAAAAGTTTTTATTAAGGGTGACTACTGACAGCAGAATTTCATAACTCGGTCATAACTCGACCCCCTCGAAATTAACTCGTGGATTGACTCATCCCGAGTTATGAAGAAAGGTGAAAATCCTTATAACTCGGGCCCGACTTATGAAATTCTGCTGTTAGTCATGTGACGCATAACTCGGACAAGTGGACGTGAACGTGTCCATGGGATATATGGCCCACAATGCCAATAATTTGGACATTAAGGGTGACTAACAGGTCGAAATTAGAATAGCGCCTTTTGTCGGGCGTGTATTGCAATTTTATGCTAATTCCGACTAACAGGTCCTCGATTGAAATAGCGAACATCCTCGAGTCACTATTGGTCACTACACACCCACAGTTTTGACCGGTGAAGCTTGGGGAACGAAAACGCCGTGTACTCGACGCGGAAGTCGCCGAGCGCTGAGCGAAAAGCGCGACATCGTGGTGGTGGTGGGCGGGCGCTCCGTGCCGCTGCACGCATTCTCCGCTGCATGCGAGACCTTCTGAAGAAAACTTCGCGAGACCTTCTGACACGGGGCATGTCTCCACGGAGTACAAAATATTACACTTGGTCTACTATCGGTATTTGTATTCTCTTCATAGGCTGTTTAGCGTGCACTTTGCGAGGCGTCGTGCAAACGGGTACACGTGTCGTTGTGGGAGTCGATGCGACACAGAAGTATGTGTCCCGGGCAACCCGCTTGCATATCAGCGTGTACATTGCTTTCTATGACGAATATGCAAATCTGAAACAAGTACTACAGAGTGTCACAGAATCGCCAGAAGTCCACATCCAACTACGCATCCTGAACAATAATAAACCAGCCACCTTGCCTAAGATTCGGGGTATTCTGCGATCACACGCAATGTGCTCCGACGTCGATGTCTTGCAGATTTGTCTTTTACCAGGGGGATGTCCCCCTTTTCTCTCTCGAACCTGGAATACCGCGATCTTGGCAGGCTTTCATGGAAATGTGCGCCAGAAAAACAAGTACGTGGTGACGATGCAGGGAGATATTCGCCTTAAACCAACTTGGTTGCGTGATACCTTAGCGGCTCGGGCTCATTGTGGCGCCATGTTGCAGTGGGGGAAGGGTGACGAATTCATCGCATATTTCAACGAGTCACTTTTCTTCGATGTTGGGCCGTGGGACGAAAGCTTCAACTCAGCTAGGCTACAAGAAGCGGATTTCTTCTATCGCGCCGTTGCGAATCCACGCTGGGGCGGAGAAGTATGCCTTCATGATGATACACACGGTCGGAATTGGCGCTCGTTGCCAAAAGAACTCACTGTCCTGGAAAACGCAGGCCCTGGCGAGCACTCTAAACAAACCAACATGGACCTGGCCACGATAATTTGGCGACGAAAATGGGGTTCGTTGGGACGAAAATGGAGTTTGTTTGATGATACTCGGCCGGAATCGACAATATGGCTAGCAAAGCCATGTGTCTCAGACATAGAGCATTACCCGTGGTTTTTCGGGTCTACCTGGGTGCAACAATCGGCCACGAAAACATGGAATTGTATCAAGAGTCACGCATATGCCTCATCCGACGATGGGTCCCTCCCAAACCGTGCTGAGCTGACAAACGACGCCTCTCTTCGTGGCGCTGCCTGGCGGATCGAAGGATCAACACTTCTGACAGAAGTCACAGTATCCACTGTGTTTTCTCAGAAAGGCGCGATAAAACTGCCTATGGGTGGTGTGTCAGAAATCTGGTTAGATATTGGCATCAACATGAGTCCAAAACTACCGCACGGTAGAACATGGGAAGATCTGCCCACCAAGAAGGCACTGTATCTTGGATTTGAGGCATTACTCGACAAGTATGCTCACCATATTTCCTTGGATCTTTCCCATAATTTATTTCGTCCCATCGGTTCAGTCGGCTCCGCCCCGCAGGGAAGCTCAGATAGGGCTCTAATTTTCCCAATCGCTATTTCTTCTACGAGACCGTCCGCTTTGCTCGATTTTCACGTCACTAAAGTCGATGGATGCAGTAGCATCAATTCTCCCCGCTCTTCAGATGAGCTGACAAAAAATTGGAGTTCTTTCTCTCCAGTGTTGAAAGACCTCGCTGCTTCGTGCACTCAGGTCGAAGAAGTACGTAAAGTTCCATGGATCACTTTGAAGGAGGTGATAACAAACTGGTTACGGGAGATCAGAGCACATGGTGCTGTGGTGGAATATGCGCATATAGACGCTCAAGGAGCAGAGATGGAGATCTTGAGATCCGCTGGTGAGCATGTTCGTACCATACAGAGGATTCAGCTCGAGGTTCCGAATCCAAAGTGCTCTACACTTACACGAGGGGCGTCAACATGTAAAGAGTTGCTTGAAGAAATGAATAGTTTCGGATTCCAGGCGACTGCAGCTCACTGGTACGACAGGGGTTTGATAGAATTCACTGGACCGCTGCGGAACTGCGATGATTTGGATTTCCATGGCTTTTGTGAGTACGACCTTGTTTTCACGCAGAATAATATCTCCGCTGCGTTGTCCTAGGGTTGAGTCGAAGGTGTCCAAAACCTTCATGGCAACGGGCCCATGAGCAAAATTTTCAACTGTTATATTTTTGGTGAAATTTGTGGGAAAAAGAATAGAGCAAGTGTTATCAAAACATATGAGCAAGTTCAACCAAGCCTATGGGCGACTGAAGATGTCGCCTATAGTTCTTCTAGTAGTGTGCGCTTCTCATCGGGCATGCATCGCACCGGTGCCGTCTCGGGTAAGATGAGCAGTCACACTCCACGAGAAGACTACAAAATTTGGCAGAGTTGTGCGCCAAAAAAATAAGAAGCGAACGTGCGAACCACAGTGAAGAACTCGACGTCGTCATCGTGCATGTAATGAAAACAAAGCACGGCACCTTTCAGCTTTCTCTTACGCGTCCTGCATCATGTCCCCGTCTGAGTTGACCAGTCGAAATTCCGCGGTGGAAATTCTACTAATTCCAACACATGCGAATATTTTCAACATTATACACAAATGTATATTGAGTCATGATCCGTCACTTTACCCACTCCCCAAACGTCGGCTGTATTTAGCGAAATCCAAAACCATACAAGTAGCGAAGTCCCAAAATCGTCGCGTACCCGGCGCACGGACCTCATCTACGGAACGGGGGTGATACAGACCTAAGACAGCTTCGTGGGCGCTCGAGGGCCAATGAATTCGCTCGACGACCGATTATCATCAGCCGACGTTTCAGAAAAGTATCCACTGACGCCCGCGCCCTATGAAACGCGAGCGTGCTGTGCGTTTCTTGACGATTTCTTGCTTGTTCTTCGGATCGAGCCACTTACTGGTTTCGCAACTATTTCAATCGTGTAGCATTCACAAGAGGACTCGAGCGCTCCGGAGCACAGTTTCACACACAGCGGCAGTGCTAGTTGTTGGCGAACTACGGTTTTGTTCCACTCTGATGCGCGATTGTTTTAACGGGCATGACGACGAACGCGTTGACATATTTGCAGTGACGCACAAAGACTGTGAGTTTGACCACCCATGGCTTGTGGAAAAGGTGGTGCTATCCAGCGGCGAGCTTGAAGAAGAAAATGCTCAGACTGACGCTCAGGTACACATGAAGCAGTTTTACAAACTAGCAAAAGCTTGGCGTACAATGGAAATGGAAGAGCGTAAACGAGGAGCACGGTACACATTCGTATTAAAGTGGCGAAGCGATGTGATATGTCAAAGTCCTGTTTTCGACAGCCTACCAAAGAAATTTGATGAAGTGGAGCGTATTTTGTACGCAAATAGTGACATGTACTTTTGGGGATTACGCGACACCATCGAACTCATAATACCGCTGGCAAGTCACTTGCGCATACTTGGCGATGCGTCACGGTCATATTCAGTATTTGATGTTGACTTAAGAGCAGTAACCAGGTCGGATCCGTGTGTGCGTGCAGAACTGCTCATGCTCCCAACTCACGTCGCAAAGTCAGTTCGATCGCATCCAGCTATCTCCTCGTACTTGAGCAGATTATGCGGCACTCAGAATGACTTTCAATTGTGTCTAGAGGCGATTTGGCATGATGGAGACTCGCAGCTCATCACCCCTACACTGGCTGAGCAGCAGCTAATCAGATCATCAGTGTACGAATACTTGAACTCGAGTTCAACAGCACATGAAACGAGTGATGGATTCTTTGAAATGTACAATAGATCGACGTTTATAACACAATTTCGAGGATACTGGCCGTATTCTCCAGAGCGCTTCTTTGCAACTTGGCTTTTCCACCAATCCATTCAAGTGCGCTGTTTTCCAGGGCACCACTTTATCACCACAGACCATCTTCATCCATTACGTAAAAATGAGATTTAGCTCTCGAAGCTACAAATGCTAAGTATTTTAACACATGCCTTCATGGAGATTCTCGACTCGAAAGAGTATCCGCGCCTCAGGTGGATGATAGTCTAATAAACGCTGCACTCTCTTTCGTTGTGGAAGTCTACATAGTAGTCTTGGATCGACACCAAGTGATTCAAGACGACGTACCAAAGTTCTGTTTTTATACCTTGATGTGCAAACAGAGCATTGCTCGGCTAAAATTTGCATGTCTCCAATCGACTTCTCGCTTTTGTAACCTGCATATGCACCCAAACCCCTCACAATTGTTCGATATTTCTGGCCCAATTTCTCAAAATGATGAGCAACGTCTCCATATGGGGCTGAAAGCTCCTCAAGGATATCTTCTAACGTTTGTTCGAGTACGTCTAGAGCTTGAAAGCTGGTAAATCCGTACCAGTGATACTTATAACACACAGTCGCCAGAAACTGCATGAAGCATGCCCGGACTCTGTTCGATCTATACTCGTCAGTGAGTGAAGTTGCAAAGAGTGCAAGCGACTGCATGTAGTACTCTGCCCAAGCAAAATGTCGTTCGAGCACGCTTACATCATTATCAATGCGTTCAAATGATAGTGAGAAGCGATTTTCTTCATCAAAATGTGTGCGCATGTCGCCCACATTGTCGTGCCGATTGTTTGGTGGGAAACAAGGAGAATCCTTATTTAGTAAAGCAAAAGGGCAGACAGCAATGATATCATAAAGATGAACCATTTCTGTTGGCGTGAAAACATCGCTAGAGATTCGACTTTCAATGAGCAAGTCAGGCCTTACTCGCGTGAGCCACCGATATGGGCTTCCCATGTTGCGAGCTCGCTCTTGTGCGAGAAGAAAACACTCTTGATGCTTCTCAAAAGGACCGTGTGAGCTGAACTTGATGGCGACGGGTGCTAACGATTCAAACGCACTTCGCCACATATCACGAGTGCAATTGGCCTTCTGTCGTGTACCGACGACGAGGAAAACATCGTTTTTTCGGCCTTCCAAGAGGTTCAGATGTATACTTTTGTGAACATGTGGGCGACAAAGTGTCCGCACGTCGCCCGTAATACACTGTGCTACCTCAGCATCGGGGTTGTGAGCATAGAGATCAAACGTCCCACTGCACTCGGACGGTGTTTCGAAGCAATTGATCGCACGTTCTACGTTAAGATCTGTGAACGCGCTCTTCGTAGTAGAAATTTCTCGCCGCGAAGCTGTCAACAGTAATAATGATCCAAACGAGACTACGATGAAGTGAAGGCCTGTCACGCCTGCAAGTCTTCTGTTACGAAGTGCCATGAGTACGTCCTACTCTGAATGTAACGATGTGGAGAAACACGTCGCGGGGTGTGTGACAATTTTTGAAACTTTGAATGAGGTTGTACTACCGGTACTGTTTTCGAAAAAAATACCGGTAGCATAAAACGTAAATTTTCGTGTTTGCGCGCGTCTCGCGCCGCGTCTCGCGCCGCGACGACTGCGTCGACGGCGCAGGTTCGCGAGTATATGTTTTAAACTTTTTACGCGCGTTCCAACGCCGCCTCGTTCGTCGCCGAACGTTCAGTCACACGTCGTGGTGTGCGTGATTTCGTGCAACTCGAACGTAAATGTTCAGGAAAATAATGACGAGAGCATTTTAAAGGTGTATCAGGGTCTAGAATTACAACATGTTCGACGGCCTTGCGGCGGCGTGCCGACGCAATACGCACTTAAACTTTGGGGATGCGTACTAAACAATATTTTTCTTCGTTTCCGCACCTGTTGCTTGGATTCAATACCGCGTGCGCGGCGCCGCGGGCGTTGTAACACGCAACTTTAGTCTGTTGTCATGATATGTCTACGATATGGTTTCGACGGGTAAGGAATGTGCAGACTGGGTCCTTTCGTGTCGCTGATCATTCCGTTGACACCGCGTCGCCCGGACGCGCGCACGGCGCGGGGTGACGCGCGACGGCGCGGGAAAACACCGATGTAAATTAATTCATTATTTTCGGTACATATTTTATTTTCTAAATCCCTAGTACTATCTTAGTAGGAATACATTCGGCGAGTCACTCGCAACGTCGGTTCTCATTTTCATAAAGAAAATGAACTAATGCTTTAGACGACGGTCCATTGTAGACCGAGCCCTGGTATCCCCCTTCCTCAAAGCTCTGGGGAATCTCTGAAATTGCAACTGCGGTGAGGGAACTCCAGCCTCGCTCGTCGTGGTGTAGACGAGAGCCATCAAAACAGCGATATATCCACTCAGTTGTTTGTTTCAAGTCAACTTCGCGCATGCGAAACTATTCATCTTTCCGGATACTCAGCTTACTTTTGGTAACGAGCTTGCTTTCCTATCCGCACATACGTGATTTTGTGCGTGCAACATCTGGTGCGAATGTTGACGTCAATAAAGTGAACGTATGCGTCGTTGTACCGGTTCGTGCGCGTGAACTGCAAGCTGATGTGTTCAGAACGTTTATACGGGGTAAAATGGCTGAAGAGCAGTCGAGCTACGCTTTAGTTTTCGCTAAGCAGCGTCACGGCGACAAGTTCAATAGAGGCATGTTAATGAACTGTGGGTTTCTTTTCGTCACAAATAAATACAACTGTGGCTTCATCTATTTTCATGATGTTGATATGTTGCCCAGCTCGAACATATCGTACTCTACACAGCGCGCGCGCGCGCATGACGTAGTTCATCTCGCCACACAAGCATCCCAGTTCAAGTTCAAAATGCCATATCCCGAATATTTGAGTGGCATAGTTGGTATGAAGCCCACATTCTACAACGAGGTTGACGGCTTTGCAAACGATTTTTGGGGTTGGGGTGCAGAAGATGATGAATTCCGCAATAGGCTGCTGCAGCACCGTGCACATATTGTGCATGATTACAAAGGCTCTGTATTGAGTCTTAATGACGGGCACTCGACTCGGGACTTTACTCACATAGAAAGGAATAGGATGATGTTAGGAAATATCTCGAAGGGCTTGAAGGTTCGCACAGGACTTGAGTTTTTATCTTCTGCTTGGCTTAAAGGAAATTTAATTGTCGAAAATCTGCGTTTAGATGATCACTCATGGGAACTGGACGTAGATCTTAAGTCGATTGTGACAGGTGCCTCAGTGCAAGGCATCCAAGTCAAGGGCCGGCAAAGACAATAGTAGTGCAGGTCTAGAAATTCAACTTCCAGATAGCTCTCTTAATACATGTCGACTGCAGCGTCGCGGACGATTTGCATGCTGTTTCACTTGAAACATCACACCATCCGCCGATTTCCATTTTTATTTCCTTCACGTCTTACACAAAACAAGAAATTTCCATCTCACGACATCTGAACTCAAAAAAGAGAACACATGCACTCCAACAAATATCTAGAGCACTAATGACACACGCACGGAAGAAACAGACGGAAAAACTATCTCACGAAAGATTGTATTGTTCTAGCGCTAACCCAGTCAAAACCATGCCGAGCGCAACACACAGAGGGATCATCTCATGTTTCATGGCGGAATCCAGAAGCGCGACGCACAGCATGCTCAACGCTGCGCAGAAACATTTCGCTACGTTATCCAAGTACTTGAGTATGAAGGACACCAAAAGACCACATATGGCTAGCGTGGCCACTGTCAGGTATGCGAAAGCATTGAATCCGTCGATTAGGTTCTGGCCTGGCGATGACGCACTCCTTTTCGCGTCCATACGCAGCGATACGACGCCAAACATCAATCCAAACGAGTATAGTTGCATATTTTGCCAGTGTATCGAACCTTGCTTGCCGATCTGTCTGTGCTGCTCGATGCCTTTACCTTTTAATAATTTTTCTGAAAACGCGCCTCCCGCGCCAGAGGCAATGGCGCTTACAAAGACCAATATGTAGCCAGCATAAAACGACTGATCAACCGTGTGATCTCCTTCAACCGTCTTTGCGCTCAATTGAGTCACCATACAGCCGATCATGAGCATGATGAGTGCTTTCCACTGCATCCACGACAGTTTGCGATTGAGAAATATGTACATGAAGACTCCGGTACTAAGAACTTTGAGGTTGTTCATGATTTGGAAAGTTGACGCACCAAGGTACAGGATGATGTAAAACATGCAGTTGTTGCTCACGAAATAACAGAACGCTGGAAATGCGTACAACGAGAAACTGCGAATATTGAAGCTCAACGATGTCTGCGACTCTTTTCTTGCGACACGCTCGCACAGGAACATAGCCGACGAGGCCATGAGCTTGACGAATTCGACTGCACACGGTATCACGAAGGTATTGTACTGGTACGTGCCATCTTCTAACTTGCTCGCCTCTGTGAAAATTGTTGCGGATACGGTAAAGAACAATAAGAGAACACAACTGCCGATTTTCAGTAGCCTGAAAGAGGGGAAATGCTCGCTCGTTCGATAAGAATCAGCGTGCACCATGCGCAAGCACTTCGGTTTCGCTCAATTTTAGTCCCCACCCGCTTGGTGTAATCGAAGTCTCGACGCAACGATCGTCACCTTCGAGTTTTGTGTCCTCTGTCGATTTATTTTATACGAGAGACGCGATGAAAAGTGTAGCGGCGTCTCTCGACTTTTTTTTTTTGAAATTTAACACTTGTCCAGAAACTATTCGGTTGGAGTAGTAGTAAGTGCGATCGTTGAGCTGAGGAGACGCGCACGGAGTATGAACTACGAACGCGCAAGGAGTGCTAGGTAGCTTCTCTACTCTTGTAGGAAATCCAGCCTGTTTGACCTTTCTACTTAAGTATTTAGGTATCCCACCTTACCCGGTACTTAGTACAATACTTATCTATTAATTGAAGATGAAGGAGTTCATTATGAACAGTGATTGCTACGACGTGTATTTTCGATACTACTCCAAGTAGGCTGAAAAATAGATTGCTCGCGTTGGGCTCGGATTCGGCTCGGATTTTCCGCTCCGAGCTCCATCGCCCTCTTGCATGCACGGATTTCATGTCGAAGGATCGAACGCTTAGAGGATATGAAACATGCGCAATAGTCTTTTGTTCTGCGACCATGAAGCACTGTTCAATTCAAGTTGAATGACGTGCCTAGAACCCCAGGTCCAACCCTGTTGCGTGTCGCTGAACACTAGGGCAGACGAACACTGCATTCCGGCACAGCCGTGATGAACTGCCGATACATGTTCAAACATACCAACGGTGTATATGTCATGAACTCTGATCAATTTGGCAAGTTTACTTCGCGATACTCTTTTTCGCATTTTGGGATTGCTCAAATCATCGAATAATACCATGTCAAAGGCTTCAAGAAAACGGTCATCCTTCAACTCTGCAAGAATTTCTTGCTTGGACCGGTCGGATGTGTCTGATAGATCAAACGTAATCGTGGCTACATCATGTCCATTTTGAGTCATCCAACTTACAAAGTCCTTCTGTTTCGAGCTCTGAAAGGGTGAAGAAGTACTGTACTCATTTGATGTCAAAAGTAAAATCCTTTTGTGCCACATGAACTGTCTTGAGAAATCAAAGTTCCAGAAAAATGCATTATTGTACAGGCCTTTTTTGCGAAGGTTTTGAAAAACGTAATTTATGCAGTTGTCGCCGCTTGTCGCATCTCTGCGCCCGTGACTGTCGGATCGAATATAATAAACTTCCAGTGGCACGTCTAAGTTGAAAAATACGCCTCCTCGTGCGGCTAGTTTTGCCCATAATTTCCAATCAAAGCACGTCGGTGCGTTCCTGTCCTTGAGTACTTCGATGGCTGTTGTGTCTGAGGAAAAGTATTCAACTACAGAGTGAATACTGCGACGATATACCGGCGCATTGTGAGGGTAATTTTGAGGTACGTTTGTGATCTTGCCTGACTTCGAATCTGTTTGAACAAACGCCGACAAAGCGTAATGCGCTCTCTCACTAAACCATATTTGACATTTCTTGGCTTGAACTCGCGTCGACTGGCAACTGTTCCAATCTTGATTGAATCTCGACGAGGCAAAGACGGAAGAGGAAACCACGTCAATTTTCGGGGAATTCTGGAGCACTCTCACCTTAATTGAGAGTGCCTGTCGGTGTTTACGATCGTCTATGTTCCAATTTGTGAGGAATTTACCCTTCGTGAAGTTCTGAATGAGCAAATCCCAAGTTTCATATAGACCTTTGTCACGTTCAAGCAGAACGGTTCGTACGTCCGGTTCGACACAATCTGTTTCGCGGCGTCGCGAGTGAAGCACGAATACACTCCTGAAATCTGTCAAAATCTGATCATCGGTACTCGCGATCACAACTTCCCATGCACCTTGATCGAAACATTGTTTGAGTACGTCAGCTACGAACGATTCTAAAAATTGACTATCTGTTGGCCCGCCAAGAAGTGAACTGTATACGGACAAAATCGACGATTTATTTCGTGTCCGTGGATGTTTGAGCTCGCAAATCTGCAAACAGTCCACTTGAGATGAATTGTTTTCACATTCGAACCCATGTGGTGAAAGTGACTGAAGAGCTATGGACTGTTGTTGCAAGTCCTTGTGAGATGACAGTACGTAATCCGGCGAGTTCGACAGAACTAGCATCAAGTGCGCGTTCTTGCGTACATTTGCATGTGTAAGTTGGCCACCGATATACGTTAGCTTGTTGACCATCCTTATGGTCCTTTCTGGTTCAAAAAGAGCCTGCATCAAGAGTGTCAGCATATCCTCGATTGTCTCGGCAAAGAATAATTCTCTGCACTCGTCATCACATTCGAACCCTCGCATCGCACCTCGCGTAGAAACGAATGGGATGCGCAACTCGATGCATTTGAAGATTTTGCTCGATACGCCAGTTTCGCCAACTATCACAGGTGCGAGTACGAGGTCCACTGAACTTAAGAAGTGCTCCAAGTTCGGAAGTTCTCCGCGAACTTGAATATGTATATTTTTACGTTTTTGGCGTGCGTTCCTTTTCACCTCTTGAACTTGCATCCACTTTTCGTCACCCACGAGTGAAAAATGCATTGACTTGTATATGTTATATTTGCACTGAGAAAGAGCTTCCAACAGCGCGTTCACCGCCATCACGTTCGCTGGATGGGCCTTCCCAAAGTACGCAAGCTTGAAAGAGTCGCTTCGAATGGGATTCGAAACGAGGTTGGAATGATTACTTACTGTCGACGCTCCGATCATGTAAGGTAAAAATGTCATGGAATCACGTGCCTCAGGAAATACTGATGCCGCGTGCGCTAGATCCTCTCTAGATACAAAAACTTTCAGCATTCTAAATGAAGACCAAACAGATTCCTCTTGACGACGTACTTTCGAGCAAAACGAAGCGTCGCCCCTTACTGTCTGAAAACATCGCGATGCGTGTATGTCGTCTGTGATGACGACATGCTTGATGTCAAGCATCGAAGACGCAAGAATTGCATCGACAACGAGGGGAATTGTTGCGGAGTCTCCCCTCGCCGGTCGGTTCCAAAACCACATCGCAGAGACCACGACGTCAAATTCTTCGATCATTGACGTCAACGTCGTAAGCTGGAAATTATCTGACCAAACTTTTACCCTAAGTTTACCCTTGATCAATAGTATCATATCTGCATCGATATTGTCGCGCACGAAAATCTGTATGTGTAACTCATTCACCAGAAGAACATCCAAAATTTCAATCAAACGTATATTCCCCCCTTGATTAGCCAATGGAACCATTTCATGCACAAGAGCGATTCTTGTGCGACCGTTACGAGTCACCCATGAGGGCAGAAACTTCGCCAATTCATTAGTTGAAATATCGCATGTTTCAGACAATTTTATCCAAGTTGCGTTCGCAACATTGTCACGCAGGCGCGAGACCGGCGCCGGCGTCTTTGGCACTTTAAGTTGCCACAATCTCGCTCCTTCTAAACGCGCTTTGATGGCAATGCAAGAGTATCCGCAATGTGTGAAATTATGCAAACCTCCTATAGTTATGAACAGAGAAGTCTGCATCATGACCATCTCCCAGCTCTTCACCGACCGAAGTGAATCTGTGTCCACGTCCAAGACGTCGTCAAGTGCGTATGACTCGAACTGTACAGATCCAGGAGGTGTCGATTGGATACCCTTTGATTCGTAGTGCAGCATGAATGGACTTTGCGACTTCGTGAATCGATAGACCTCACTGAACGCAGAACTTGAGAAACTGAAATTGACTAAATTCCAGAGCATAATGAAACGGTAGTTTTTATGCATAGACACCGCATAGTGCACTTTGGATGCATAGGTGGTGAATTCTGGGACGAATTCAAAACGAACGTGTGACAGTCCGGACGAATGTCCACGATGTCTATTGAATAAAGCATCGTAGGCACCCTGATCCGAGAGAAGAATGACATGTCTTAACTGTACAAGTGACCCAGCCCATCGGCGTGGTATCATTATGTCCTTGTGTACCTCAGGTGCATCCATACGCATGAACGCTGCCGCCGACTTCGCATCAAGTGCGGTGATGATCAGAAGAGAACGCGCCTTAAAGTAGTCATGCACCGCAGTGGCTGATGCTCTCATCAAGAAAGCACATGCACAAAGCGGGCAAACTAGCAGCAAAGTAGCGACCATAGTCTGTGTACAACTTTTCGATCGCCGCAACCGTATCAGCTTTGAAAAGTTCAGAGCATATTTAGCAATCCGTATTGAACACGGCAAGAGTATTCTGCGTGTACTTCTTTGGACAACACCTCTGGGAGACATCTCGTATCCAAGACTTGACGAGCTCACAACAACTTAATTTTTAATCGACTGCGAAGCGATCTTTATCACGGTAACGAGTTGTTTGCACGTCAACGAATCCCCGTGTGGTGCAGTTTGCTTGTTGAGCGATGAACGCTAGGCAACGCCATGTTGTACTTAAAATCGCGTGTTTCTGAGGAAACTCTGCTGTTGCATTTTCGGTTCAACCAGAAGCAAATCAGAGATGTGTCAAAGTCTGGATAAATAAATCACGCGGGTTCAGAAGGAGTAAATGTTATCGATGGATCGTCGCACATGTTCAGTTCATTAGGGTTTAGGGTTTAGTCCATATTTTATTCACGGATAGTACACTTAGTACTTGGTAGAAAAAATGACGCAGCGCCCGTCGAATATACTTAGGGTTTAGGGTTTAGTATTTCGAAACTCCTTTTTTCCGGTGAAACATTTTGGCGCCACGACGATCAGCGTCAATCTTACACTTGCGCTTCAAATGTCTTCAAGCGAGGCGGACCTTATCGCAAAGACAACATCATACTTTACCGCGTGGAACTGTCACGACATCACCACGTTGCGCACACTCTTAAGCACGCATATCGAGCTGCACGACTGGAACCTGAGAGTTACAGGAAAAGAGGACGTGATAAAAGCGAATGTCGATATTTTCGATACCTTTCCGAATGTTTCCATAGATGTCGTAGACACCCTCGCCTGCGTTTCAAAACGCGCCGTCACGTGTGAAATCATCGTGCATCTGAACGACGCAGCAAACACGACATTGACCGCGGTCGACGTGCTGAGGTTTAATGAAGAGACTGAGATTTGTAGTGTTCGAGCATACAAGTTGTGATATTCTCACCGCGACTATGGATATAACGAACATGAAATTAAATTTTGTATCGCGTCCATGCTGTGTCGTAAAGATGTGTGAACGCGTTCGCGAGTCTGATGATGTATAGGAACGGGAAGTTGGGTTCGCTCAGTTTACTGGCGTCGATGCATCCAAACCAGACCGCCACGAAGAATGGAAAACCTGCCAAAGCGCAGCTCACTTGCACGCGCCGTTCGCTACTCGGTACCTCCACGTCATCAAGCTGTTGTCTTTCATCATAATACGCATTGATGAGAGAATCACCCAGAAGCTTGAAGTTCGCTATTTCGCAGCTTTCAACCAGAAGAAAGATTATGTCTTCGATACCTTGTCCGGGACCAGCATATTGCCAATCGATGAAAATCGGTTCGCCGCCCTTGACACTGTAATCCCAGAATAAATTCGGAAACTTCAAGTCACCATGAAGCAAGGTGCAAGGTTTTCTCAGCAGTTGTGCTTCGGCGTCCTCGTAAAATGCGGCGGCGTGATCGAAGAGCTCAATTACTTCTCTCGACAAAGTGCCTGACCATCGCGCTTTAAAGATGCCATAATTTTTGCGAACATGCTGTTTCATGTAGGTGGTATGCTCTGAAAGTTTACCCAAGTGCACACCTTTAAAGTGCGAATGCAGGCTCGCGATGGCTTGCACAACTTTGAGAGCGCTGACGAGCGTAAACTCCGGCGCCCTGGCGTACTTGCGCAAGTCTTCCATGACTATGGCTTTACTGTCAGGTAGCACTCCGTAGCACGTTGGTATTCTTACGGGGGCCATGCTTGCCAAGGTCTCATAAAACACACACTCGGTCAGATGCAACGCCAAGTTCTCGCTGACATCCTGCAAGACGCCGTGATCACTATTTTCTTGTTTTATGACGAGTTTACGTGCGCCAGAGCTCGCCGACAGGATTTCAGAAATGTACCCTCCGCTCGCGCGAACGGGATACACAATAGAGCGTTGCGCGAACATCTCGGACAATTCATCCGATAAATGTTTCACAGATTCGAGGTGCTGGATAATTTCGTTCGGTTGAATGTCAGCGTAGTCCTCGTAAAATGCATCGCAGCCACTCACGTTGTTCGATATCGCTATGACAAAACCCGCCCCGGCGGCTCGAGCAGACACAGCTCCACTCTTTGAATCTTCAAATACGACGCAGTTTCTGGGCGAAACACCGAGCGTGAGCATGGCTCTGGCGTATGGTTCGGGATTTGGTTTGCCGTGTTTCACGTCACTCGCCGTCAACAGTGGAATGTCGCCGAGACCGATGCAAACCAACAAGGCCTCGGCGGCGCGTTTGTTCGAATTTGTCACGACATACACGGGACCAATGTCTTGACACTTTCTTACGAAATTCACCGCTCCGTGAATCTCTTTAACACGCGTCAAGTGCTTCAAAAACTCTTCATCCTTTTCTTCAGACGAAATCGCAATTTTAAATTTTTTCCGAACTTGTTCGTCTGCGAGTCCACTGATGTGCGTCTTGAAGAAATCGGCATCGACAAATGCACCTTTCGGCGCAAGTAGCGAGTGCCATGCGCGGACGTACGCGGCAGTCGTGTCTACCAACGTGCCGTCAAGATCAAACAAAAACGCTCGTCCTTGTTTGCTCAAATAGTGTTCCAGACAATCTGGAGTGCCGATGTTTGAATACTCATCTTCATTAATGATCACAGCTCGCACGTTTTTGTTTTGCCTCAAGTATTCGTCAAGTACGCACGAAACGTACGCTTCGCCGCGCTGAAATCGTCTTCCTTCGATGACGCTCTGTGCTAACTTCATGAACTCGGTAGAGCTGGCAAACCAATAAGCGCCGGTGTTCGCAAGCGGGCCGACTCTGACTTTTTCTGCGATTTTCACCACGTTTCTCTTTTCGTCAACCATGAGATAAGAATATTTCGGTTTGGAGCTCAGCGCTGACGCGTCTTCATGGAACGATAAGACCGCCGCACGGACGTCGGTTTGTGCCTCGAGCGCGCGGAATTTTTCGAGAATATCACCGTGGTATATGGCATCGCAGTCCACCAAGAGCATCGGAGCATCTTCGCTTTCGTGCGCTTGCAGTGCAAGCAGTACGGTTTCCGCGGCTCCGACTGTGTCGCGATCAAGTTTCAAGACGGGATGGTTGATATCTTTCTCGTCAAAGTTGACGATGACGACGTGTTCGTCGAGCGCACCGTGCATTTTCAAAGCCTGTACCACGCAGTCAATCATTGGTTTACCGTGCACCTTGATGAGCGGCTTTATCGTGTCGTACCCCGCGGCGCGAAAGCGCTCGCCTTTTCCGCACGCCGGTATGATTATCTTCATAGACTTTTCGAAACAACTGAGAAACTGATGCCGTAATTCCAACTGCTCTACTGTGAATCCGCGTCGGATGCTACACTCCACCTTCGTGGGACTGAGATAGCGGCGCTTGACGACGTTATGTGACGGCTCGCCGGCTCAAGCTTTCCAGCGAAGCGACCCACGGTAATGAGGTCAGGCCGATTGTTTCACTGTACTCTTTTTTTTAAGAACGCGTGTGTACGATTTCTAAACCCTATATTTAAACCCTCGCCCTCAAATCGCACGATTTGACGTTTCATCGGATAAAAGTGTATTTCGTGCTCTCTCTGCATCAGCAGCTAACCAAAATTAGCATACGTGTAAAGTTATTGAAATCACGACGTAACTTTGACACTGACTTTGCCCAAAGTTATTGTCACTTTTAAGGTAACTTTTTACTCGTCAACCGACGAGTTAAATAGAAGGGGGTCGAAGTTATTGAAAAGTTATCGAAATCAGCTCTTAGTCGTTTGCGCATAACTCGGGGTACTTAAGTACCTAAGTACTTAGGTAGTGCAACTAAGTTGTAGGGTTTAGGGGTGCAGCAATCCGATATCCTTCCTTCCAGGAAATTCCTCGTACGTACCAGCGTACCAGCCCGAATGCCCGGTCGTCTAAATCTTATGGGTAAACATTATACATCGTCTGGTACAAGTTGGTACGAGTCGACGAGAACCGCGCGAGAACCGACGCGCTTCGCGCGCTAAGTCTATCTATTGATTCAATCTTCTACTTTTCCTACGGTTCTCTTTCTCTTGACGCTCTAACGCCTTGCGAGCTGCCTTCTGTGCAAAAGTTTCCTTTGCCATGTCCCGAGCAGGACGTAAGTCATCATCCTGTACCTGGATGTTTTCAACGAGGTTGCCTCACATGTCATTTCTGTTCGATTCGAAACGTTTGCAAGTGGTGACATGACAAGTTCGTCTGCGTCTTTTAAGTACTCGGCTAAACCGTCGTCATCTGACGAGAGGATTTCGTCAGCTCCAACTCCGTCATCATCAGCGTCATCATCAGCGTCCTCATCTCGAGTCGCGCAGCGCATTATCGCCCACATCGTCGTCCTCGCGCCTCGGTGCGGCGCCCACGTCGCCGACGTTCGACATCGTCGATATTGAGCTTGTACAGGTCTGCCGCTTGCTCAATCAACTTTTCAAACTTCGAACACGTCGCGCGAAACCGTCGTCACCTAAACCCCGGTCGCGCCCTCGTGTTCGCGCGCGCGTCGCTCGTCTCGTTTTCGCGCTCGGCGTCGTTCGCGCGCGCGTCGCCCCGTTTTCGCGCGCGCGCAACCTCACATACTGAGGGCTAAAAAATGACCTGTACCAGGAAATTTCTTGGTACGTACCAGAAAACTCTGGTGCAAAATTGTTTGCCCATACAAAATGCCTGGTACGAAAAATGCTCGCACCAGGCGCTGCAGGCCTAGTAGGGTTGAGCTCGTAAGGCCTGCTTAGTTGAACATCTCAAACTCATTTCATTACATGGCTGTCACGTAGTAGCCAGCTCGGCTACATCGCGACTCAAGGTGATAGAGTATCCGTTGTGTTGCTTGTATCACATATCGTGCCACCTAGTAGTTTCACACGGCCCTGAAACGAATGTGCGTTGCGACCAGCACAAACGAACGTCCTAGGGCGTTGAAACTTTGTACTCTAGCTTCCTGCTGGTTCCTGACTCACGCGTATTATAATGTGTTCACAAAGCAAACGTTCGATACGGGACTCGGGATTGGACTACTTCTTGATACTCTGACACTTCAGTTTCTATTCAGTATTTTAGCTGGTCATCTATATTCACTTTGCACACATGGGGAGCTTACGACCACACAACACTGTTTCAACAGTCGAAGCATGCAGCTTGTTTGTTTGTGTCACTTCACAGGAGCCGTCGCAACAAACTTGAGCTATGTTTTTCTTAGCGCTTCATTCACTCAGGTATTCAAAGCACTGGAACCGCTGTTCACATCTCTAGTGCATGCATTCGTCAACAAGGAGTTACCCAGCGTCACGAAATTCGTCGCAGTCTTACTGATAGTTTTTGGCGTCATTGTTTCCACGAAATCAGTCGAAACTTCGAAAACTCTGACATACGGAGCATTTTTTGCTTGCACGTCCAGCTTAATGTTCCCGGTACGAAATGTGCTTCTAAAACAAGACCAGCTTTTCAGGCAGCGAGAACCATTGAACACTTTCACATCCATCAGTGTCGCTTGTGGAAAGTACACTGGTGCGGTTTCGATGATCAAACTCATCTTATTTGGTTCGGCATTGCCACCCCAAGCTTGGGTTTCAGCCTTTCTGTTTGCTGCATATCAAATATTTTCATTTGCATTTCTGAGCGAAACTACTGCTGCGACGCATTCTATTATAAACTTGTTCAAACGAACATTCAGTCTGGCATTTTCACTCATTTTAATGCGAGATGTGGATTCTTCGACATTTTACTTCGGTGCTATCTACATTTTCGTTGGCTTATCTATTTATGTACGTGATAAGCACTGCATCATACGTACATATTTGGACCACAGATGTTTATTACCGTTATTGACAACTGCCATTGTCATGCATGCCTGGTTCTTTGTACGGCGTGCGGCTGGTTCGCGACTCCTGATTCCTAAAGTGCACAGAAACGATGGTTTATCGGGCACAGCTGCTCGCGAAATACATCGTACGTGTCTGAACGACATACGGAGACAAATTTTGGCTATTTTTTCACCAGTTCTACTTCCTATTACTGGTAAATTAATCTTGATTGACCCCGCGTACCACTCTAACATTGGCGACAACATGCTCGCGTACGGAGAATTCCAGCTGTTACGCGCTCTGAAAAAGCCCTACGAAGAATGTGGCGTTATTCAGTCCCATGGAAAAAATCAAGCATGTAACTTCAATCAGTTTGGCCCCAATGATGCTGCGCTTTGGCATGCTGGAGGAAACTGGGGAGATGTCTGGAGAAGTGTACATGATGAGCGATTGAAATCTTTTCCTGTTTTGATGGATCGGAATGTCACTATTGTCGGCATGCCACAATCGTTACACTACAGCAATGTTAACCTCAGAGAGAAAGACGCTTTGTACATAACACGGTTAATAAAATCAGGCTTAAGACTCAAGCTCGCGTGGCGCGAGGAACAGAGTCACGCAATAGCTACGCATGATTACAAAGGAGCTCAAAATATGCTATCGCCAGATATTGCTTTCATGATAGGCCCCATTCGAAGTTCGCAAAGTTTGCTCAACCCAGATGTTAATCACACCGATATCTTATTCTTGCTTAGACAAGATCACGAAAGTCTGAATACGGCAAAATTCGATCACGCAGTTGAACGTATTCTGACCAAAGCTAGTAAAAGCTGGGATGTAGTGGATTGGGACGCGCGACACAGATTTTATAACTCGAACGCGCAAGATATAGTAACCGAAGGATTCACTGGATCATCCACATTTGAATTTGAGAAGGAGCTCGGCAGCGCGGTGGCTATGTTTACAGCTTCATCCGTAATCATCACGGATAGATTGCATGCTAGCATACTTGCCTTCCTCATGAACAAGCCACATGTATACTTGGACCAGTTCACGCGTAAACTCAGCGCAACTCGTTCAGTATCATTTCGTCAGTCTATCGCATGCAAGGATGCAAAGCTTAAACATGCTGCTGCTGAGAACTTACAGCAAGCAGTCCGACAGGCTCTCAGATTCCTAAATGATGAAACATAGCATAACGCCTCGAGTTGTACCTTACACGCATGACTGTCCAAACTATCCCTATAATTCGTTTGCAGTATCTGAGGTTCTACGACTATACCGCCTTTTGCTTAAGGAAGTAAAGGAGATGTATCCTCACACTCGATGATTGCTTCGACCTTTCGAGCCTGTCCACCTGCCAATAGCTGTACGTTCAACGCGATCGATCTATCTTTCAAACATTCCAAGCAAGCTTCTCTACGAAATGTACCTCCAGAGGAAACATGTGTGAATTTTGATCCAACTTCTGGACTCTCATTGGCACACAACGAAAACACTTCTTCTTGTTCCGCAACGTAAAGTGGGGAGTCGTTTCGGTGAGGTTGTTCGGGCATGACGTACGGAAGGAGCCTTTTATATCGATTCGATAGATGATGAAATGCAGCTTCCTTGTGATGTTTCAAAGGAATGACAATTTTCCTGTGGCTCGTCATGAAAGCTGCGGTTCCTACCTTAACATTGAACTCCCCCTTGATTAAATTCGGATCTATCCAACTCGTATTTTGCAGATAGTATTGCAGCTCGTCACGCATAATCATATACATGCACGGGCTAGTGCCGTATTTGCTCACAAAGTATGTTTCATTGGCGTATTTGAAAATGGATCCCCTTCGAAGTCGGTAATCCGTATACCATATGCCGCCATCAAATTCGTTGAAAACAAAACCAGGATAGAAATGCGAGTCTCTCAAAACTTGCTCATACCGAATGAAATACTCGAGATTTTTCACGCCTATACTCACGTCATCCTCTTGCGAAATGAATACATCAAACGCATCAATATATTTTTGGAAAATTTCACGATGCCGTATGGCGAGATCTCCTGCTGTACCGTGAGAGCCCTGTGGTAAAGGCCGTTTCTGAAAAGTTTGAATCTCTATGGAAAAATCGTTTGGTTTTCTGAAACACGTGTAGAATCGTGCCCTAATGAAGTCATGCCAGCGCCAGTCTTCATCGGAGGCATAGGTGATTAAGAATACTCGTACTCTTCGTCCACTCTCACACATCTCTTGATAGTTTCGAATTATAATATCAAGATAAAGGAAGTGCTTGTCATCTCGATACTGCTCTAACGCCCAGCCGCCAGTGACAACCGCCAGAACTGAATGATTATGTTTGGGAAGCTCGACTTCACTCGCGTCAAAATTCCCCGGGACCACTGTGTGGTCATTGAAGAAATCAGCGTTCGAAACGTTCTTGATTGAAAAAGTATGGGTAGCAAATGTTAACGGGCGTTTCTTGGCTTGAAGCAAACGTTGCACGAGCAAGAGACTGACAATGACACCCACGACCAACTGCGAGAGCACTCTCGCTCGTGACTTTGACGAACGCGAGCGCCAGTTGCCCATGGTACGAAAGGTGCAAAGCAGCGCACTTGCTAAAGTACGCCTTTCACTGAAATTATGCTCTAGATACACCGCCCATGTACTAGGAGGAAACGCCCTGGCCGCCGGTTTGGGGATGAGCTGAGAACTGGACTCCTTCGTTGTTGTTGACGTATCGGTCCTGTGTAAACGTATTTTACATTGGTGTGTCCCAAGTTGAGACTTGTTTTACTATCCACCCTAACTTGGAAAACAAGTTTTACTCAAGTACTAAGTACTTAAAACAAGGATACTTAGTAGTAAAACTTTTAGGCCATACTTTCTCGAAGAATTTAGTCGCGCCGCGTAAGGAAGCGTTCGCTTCAACATTTGAATCTGACCTTTTGAGCACGTTTCAAGAACGCTTCGACTTGCCGTGAGAAGCGGTCGACAGTCGGGTTTAGTGTTAGAAGATCAGTCTGTCAAAATGCGATGGACGATGTCCAGAGGCGATTGTCGCATTCAACACGCGAGAAGCACGAGGCACAGAAAGACATTGGGACAGTGCGCTTTACTGTTCGTTTCACTTTTACTTGTGTCGTCTCAAGTGCTCTTTCGAAAGCCGTCGTCCAGAGCGTTTAGAGAAGCCATCAGCGAGTGCAGAAATTTCACACAACCCCTGGAGTTGGACGCCGATAGAAAATACTTCCCGGATACTCTGTCACAGATGCTGCTCCAGATCGACCATGTCTTCGTGCTGAGCTTTGACTCATGTAAGACTACACTTTCTCCAGCCTTCTCTGGGCGGGCGACGTGCGTTGTTGGTCGTAAACTCGATGTGTGCGCACCACGTGCATACATACGAGGTCCGTACACGCACGCTGTGAAAGTGAGCTTCATGCACGCAACCGTGCTACACCTCGCCCAAAAGTCTCTTTACGAGCATATTGTTGTGCTCGAAGACGATGCTATCATTCGACACCATGCCCTCTCTGCGAACTTAGTGCAAGAATTCCGAGATTTACTCGAATCAAATGCGTGGAGCATCGTACGGTTTGGTTTCAGGCCATACTTTCTCGAAGATTCTAGTCGAAACCACTGTCCGTTGAAATGTCGGTGTTGGATTAAAAAGCGCGTATCTGAGCAGTTTTGTGAACTCTCACACGCGGGATGCGATATGCGATCTTCAGATTTTTACGTGATTCAAAAACGGTATTATGAGCCAATGAGATCGCGAATTTTGGATCTAAGACAAGCGGATTCAAAGAGAATCGTAGATATGCGTCCGATGAGACAGTTCGCGAAACAGTGGTTGTTGCTTCCACAGATTTCGATTCAAACTAAACTTGATATTCCCGTAGATTATCAAATTGGTCTTGGCGCGCTTTATGTGAAAAAATGTGTACACCCGCGGCCTTTGGCGGAAGTCGTGACACGACAAGTTTTTAAAGTATCTGACGCCTACGTGAGTTTGGATTCATAGTTGATGTCCGTTATGACATGTTGGATTCCACTGGCCGTGCTGGAAATTCTTCTACTGACTTGAAGCCTACGAAAGAGCCGTGCAAGCGACAGCATGAAGATCGGAATGAAGCTTCAACGGTGCAAATAGTTTAGATGTACCAGCCCCGCTGTCTGACTTGCCGCACTTTGTCAAGCCACGCTCTAGCGCTACAACCGCACAGTCGCGTAAAACGCCTCGTGTAGCCTCTCTGGTGTTCTCTGTACTCTTAGTCTTAGTGTTTGCTGTATAGTAACCAGTCGTAATGCTCGGTTTCAGCGCCGATGTAAAACAAATTATCATTATTTGTCATCGCTTTTGGGGTTGCATGGTGAGTCCATGTCTGTGAAATTGTCATGTTTCCTACGACAAACCTCAAAAAGGTATAAGCACGCGTCCGTGCCCAACAAAGCCTGCATAGTAAGCGGCGTTCGTTCGATCTTGCAACCGTGTACGTCTATTCCACTGTTTTGTCTTTCAATTTTGCACTTGAATCCATGGGTGCTTTCGTCTGCTATATCTTGCCAGCTTGGAACCATGTTACTTGCTACTTGATTGAAGCATATACCGACTGCTTCATATGAATTACGTGCTCTTTCGTGGGCTAGGTGTCTAATTAAGCGCGTTGTAGACGCGTAGCGCTTGAAATCGGCGTAAGGGCGGGTGATATTTCTGCGAATGAGAGAACTTTCTAGTCGCAAGTATAGATCAGAGTCATCCCAACCGTAAAGGTTGAACCTTTCGTCAAAACCATGAATATTTCTCAAGTGGGACGTTCGCGCAAAGAATACTCCATTGAGATGCTTGTCGTTCTCATCGGCACCGGCATTCCTATAATCACCGTAGCGAAAGCCAACAGATTCGATTTGATTGTGAAGCAAAAAGTCCTCATGCAAATATGTATCGCAGTCAACCTTTAAAACTCTTGGGCAGAGGGCGTAAGAAAGCCCAAGGTTGAAAGCCGCTCCTATCCGCCACGGTAGGTTGCCAGGCCCGTACACGCGAATACTCGTTGACCGCGCACTTGAAGGAGTCCCAATCGATTTCATGACATCCAATGTAGGAACACTAGAACCCCAGTCCACAACGATTATTTCTCCTACGTCTTTCACCTTTATCCACGAGCGCATTGCATCCGCAAAAATATGCGCTCGCGAGGGAGTTAGCTGACATGAAGCAATCAGCGTGGTGCACGGTGTTTTTATGTGTGGGCGTAGAATTGAATCAGAGCGGCTGTATGCATCAGACGCCCCGCTTCTATCCAGCGCAAAATTACACAACGTGCAAAGCACGTGGGTCGCTACATACCACGTAAAGATGAATCGAAAATGGAGTCTTTTCATCGCGAGATTTGTGCGCGTCAGCGAGTGGGGGTGCGATCGAATTTTCAAGGATCCGTGTGCGCCTCGCGTGTCCTTCCTTCCTGTTCTTGTATGTTTCTTCCCCTTCCCTGCCCCTTGATGTGAACTTCATTTCCGATGCTGTTTTAGCCCCTTGATGTAAAAAGTAAATCTCATTTCTTCCTGTTTCAATCAGGGTTACTAAATTTGTTTTTAGGGGTTTAGCCCTAAACCCTACGGATTCAGGCGCCCCCTCGGCGCGGTCGGGCTCGTCCCCGGGTGCCCCCTCGCGACGGGTCCCGACCCGTCGACGCGCCCCCCCCGGGGCCCCGGCGCCCGGACCCCGCCCGTTCGACCGCACACGGGCGGATTCACGCCCACACTACGCGCGCGCGCGCGCCCGCGGGTCCCGGCCCGCCGCGGTCCCACACCCGCGCGTGACGCGACGCGACGCGACGATTCGCCCCTCGGCGGTCGTCCGCACTCGCGCGCGCGCGCGCGGGTGCGCGACGACGACGCGACCATGGTCGCGACGCGCTCCGGGAAAGCGACGGCGACGGCGACGGCGACGGCGACGGCGACGGCCAAGCCGCGGGGCGTGGCGAAGCGCGGACGCGCGGACGCCGCGACGAGGCCGACGACGTCGCCCAAGGACCGAGAGCGAGAGCTGCTGCGAAAGGTCCAGCGCGTCGCGGACGTCCTGGTCCGCGAGCGACGACGCCGCGCGCGCGCGGGGGGCGCGGGAGCGGCGGTTCCGACGACGATGTCGGGCGCGATCGCGCGCCCGTTCCAACAGCGGAAGTTGACGCGCGTCGCCGTCCCGGACGGCGATCGCGAGCGCGCCGCGGGCGTCCCGGATGAGTACAGGTTCGAGGAGCTCATCGAGCAGGCGAAAGCGGCGGCGTCGCAGCGCGCGCGTCCGGTCAGCCCGGATTCGCTGACCACGTACATGCCGACCTGGCGACGGTGGATGTCGTGGGCGTTCGACGACTGGCTCGAGCGCGGCGGGGGCGCGGGCGACGGCGACGGCGAGGACCACGATGACGGTTACGCTCGCGGTCTGCTGAAGAATCCGTACAAGATGGATGAGGCGCGGGTCGAACGATTCGTCCGCGAACGCTTCGCCACCGAGGGCTGCGACGGGCTGAAGTTCACGGTAAGCACCGCGAAGACCAACCGAAGCGCCCTCGTCAATCTCGCCGAGGCGTTCGCGTGGCTCGACGCACAGCGGTACAAGCGGAGGCGAGAGGAGATGGAGAACATGGACCCGCGACGCGCGCCGGACGCGCGACGCGCCGCGGAGGTGGAGCTCCGGCGACTCAGCGCCGACCCGCGCTGGCGACTCTGTTGGCCTGAGGAACTGCGCGACTCGATCTCGAGGATGGCCGTCTGGTCTGCGAAGAAGCGGGAGGTCGGCGCCGCGCTGAAGGAGCTCAGCAAGGGCGGCGCCGGCAAGAGCAAGTTCAATGAGGTGGACGCGCTCGCCCGCTCGCTCGATAACCGCGAGCTCTACTACCTCCACGAGTGGATGGCGGCCGCAAGGAACACGTCGGCGTCGGACTACGCGAAGTGGGCCCGGGTGCGATGGTTCATCCTCGCAGCCGAGGCTTTCCTCGCCCGACCTGGGGAGCTCTTCTCCCTTCGCCGAGCGCAGCTCAAAGTGAACTTGGTGGATGAAGGCATGCTGGGTGCCGGAACCGAAGTCTTCGTCCTCGAGATGCCGGAGCTCAAAGGCTCGCAGGACTCCACGACGCCGGTCTGTCGCTACGCGCTGCGGCATCGGGACGTGCGATGCTGCGCGATCTCGGCTCTCGCAGAGTGTCTCTTCATATCATTTCATGGACAAGGCGCAAGGCCGCTTCAGAGCACCGAGCGAGTCGCCGCCGCGCAACACGCGCCCACGATCCGAGACAAGAGGACTCGCGCAGCGTTCGAGACGCACGTGGACGGGACACGTTTGATGTGGGCATGGCAATTAGATCTGGTCTGCCCCGGCAAGACGGAACGCGAACCACCGGACGTGCAGAAGCTGCGAGACACAGTGAGGGGGATGCGCCTCCATGAGCAAAGCAGTGGCGCAGAGTCGTGGGCGCGCGTGTGTCTTTGCGAGAAGTTGCTCCATCGTCGCGCCGTGAGCGTGACGAAAGCGACGATGAACGGGGCGCAAGAGTCCGAGTTACGCCGGAATGGCGGGTGGGCGAAGCCCGACGCGATGAACGACGCGTACATCATGGGCCCCGCACCGGGAGCGCTGTGTGCACTGGCCGGATGTGACGCTTCCGTCGGGCTGTACTGGACGGATCACGATCGCGACCGCCTCCACGTCCCGGACTCGATGCTACGACGAGTCTTTCCCTGGATCGAGGATGTCGAAAAGCGCGCGTGCGAGATCCGGGACGCCGAGATCGCGAGCGGTGACGACTTTGACGTGCGCATCATGCCCTTCCTGGCATGCCTGCGAGCGCTCAGGCGAGTGCTCTTCCAGGACCTCGCCTTTCAGCGCGCGGCGGAGCTGGAAGAGATCGATCGCGGCGAAGCGATGGACCCGGACGATGCAACGGAGGCGGAGGCGAACGCACTTCGCGAGTTTCCGGGCAGAACGCCCCCGAGGTGGTCGCTGTGGAGCTCGCCGTTGGGCGTCGGCGTCTTCGTCGATGACAAGGGCGAGGAGGTTCCCGAGTGGGCCGCACTAGTCGCCGAAGCGCGACAACGCATGAAGGGCAAACCGATCCCGGATCGGGTGCGGGTGCGGAGCGAGTTCATCGTCAAGGATGTCGGTCGCCACATGGCCGACGCGGCTCGGGAAACCGCAGCTTTGCGGGACGACGTGCAACGCGTCGAGCACAAGATGGTTGTGAAGGACGACTTGAGACAACTTGTGGAGCAAAGCTTGAAAGACGTAATAGCCGAGCAAGTGCGCGCGCTGAGTGGTCAAGGTCAAGGCCAGATTCAGGCGCCCGGTGACGCCAATGTACTCATCAACGTCGGCGCGGCGTCGGGGCCAGCGGCCGTCGCGCGTTCGACCGCGGAACCGGACCCAGAGGAGTGGACGGCGCTGCTCGGCAAGGTGAGCCCAAAAAAATTTGAAGAGAACGTCGTAGCGGCGTGCGACGCGTGGGCCCGGCTCCAGTCGCTGGAGTGGCGACAGAAGCAGCCGAACAGAATCGACGAAGCGAACTACCGCTACGCGCTCTTCTACCGCGCGATCGAGATCTGGGCGAGTGGTACGTGTTTGCCGCGCGCCACGGCGCTCTCGCAGCTCTACCGCATCCAAGACAAGCTTCCAGAGCAAAGGCTCGCATCGCTTCACGCGGTCTTCTTCGAGCGCATGAAGCTCAACCGCGAAAAGATGCGTCAGAACGGAGGCTTCCGCAAGGGAGACGATCAACCGTTCATCCTCGAATTCGCGACGCGCCTGTGCGACTTGGTCCGCGGCGCCACCGAGCAGCTCTACGAGGACTGAGCGAGCGCGCAGCACAAGATCATAAAAAACGATGTGTAAAACAAACACGAGCACGATGTACATTACAAAAGACGGCGTCACGCAGAGTTCCTCGCCCTAATCCGCGTTCTCGTCGCTGTATCGGGCCACGACGTCCCAGGCCAGATTCAGCAGCTCTGCTTTGCAGGCGCCGCGACGCACTTTGCAATGCCCACGCACCATCTTCAATAGCTCGTCCCGACGTAAAGTTGAGTACAAGTTCGGACCGTCCAACCCGGTGGTTTCTTCCCACTTTTTCAACATTGGTATGGGCGGAATGCCCTCGGGCGCCCGAGGGAAGGTGGCCTGTGCGACGAGTGCGCGTGCACGAGCGAGCTTGTGCACTGTGATGAGCGCGGCGTCGGCCATCCCCTCTTTTTGAGGTTGCCGCAGATGGTCGAGAGCATCTTCCATAGCCTCCATCCCGTCGAAAAGCTCTTTGACGAGAATGACGCGCTCGCGTTTGCCCGGAACCGCGCCTCTACCCCACAAGCCATGAGTCCATGCAGTTGCATCAACGTAGACCACACTCCCAAAGGTAGCGCCGAAAGCGCTGGTCCCTAGGCCGTTGGTGGCCGACGCACCCCAACGGCCGATGTTGATTCCCGCCCTGAAGCTCCCTTGCGCGGAGCCTCGCTCGATCACGACGTCGAAGCTTGCGTAATCTTGCGCGACGCGTTTTGTGTACGCAAAGATGGATTCGGCCTTCACCACCTCTGGCATGTTTTCATCTCGCTCAGTCACGTGCAGTGCCGAGAGCTCAGCGGCTTTGCCCGTGCTATACGGATGGACTCGCACCGCAACTGCGCCGCCGTTGAGGTCCGGGTCGGCGCCGACGACCACGTGCCTTAGGATTAATGAAGTGTCCGGATCGTACAACCAACCGAACACTCGGTCGCCCGCGTGGAGAGCATCGGCGTGTGCCTCTCCCGAGCAGGCAACTCTCGCCGCGAGCGCGGTCGCCTCCCGCTCCGCCTCTCGTCTGCCGCGGTGCCCGTTAGTCTCCGACATGGCGCGTCGCGCGAGCGCTCTTCTCGTCGACCTCTGCTCTTCGCGTCGACCTCTCCCGTCGCGCGCGCGCGCGTTCGACGACCCGATAAAAACGCTCGGCTGTCTCCTCGGGCGTGACGGTTTGACTCGGCGCTCGCGTTTGCGGCGTTCGGGCGTTTGACCCCCTTCCCGCGCGACGAGTCGGGACCCGCGAGGGGCGAGAAAAGCTCCTAAATCTTTGGATTTATTGGATTTAGTCGCGCGCGTTTTCGATTTACGGTTCGCGACTCGTCGCACTCCAAGTCGTACCGAACCCGTAGAAATGGATTAATTAGCGCGACCCGTCCCGGGGGTCCGGGCCCGATCGACGGGTCGCGACTCGTCGATCCCGAACCCTGGCCCCGGACCCGTAGGCCACCCGGGCGCGCGCGATTTCGGCCTCTGAACCCTACACACATGCCCGGGCC
>Ga0181570_10000778_pt1 | contig 29136 bp, 26 predicted proteins | sample 101ome_18_FD_148667 | JGI IMG/M metagenome (GOLD analysis project Ga0181570, IMG submission 148667) | Coastal salt marsh microbial communities from the Groves Creek Marsh, Skidaway Island, Georgia - 101406AT metaG (spades assembly) | ecosystem: Environmental > Aquatic > Marine > Intertidal zone...
CCCACATTTACTTGTTCGCTAAATGTGCCAACATTTTCTTCGGGATATTTATGCGTTTCTTGCCATTCGCATTTTTCCCATACAGCAGGTACAGGTGTTTGTTTGCCTTTTTTAACAATACCCCATCTTTTTACTTCTCTATACCCTTTTTTTCTATTAGGAATCCGTTTACAGACAGTCCTAAATCGCCGCCAACTCCAATAGCACGAACTCTTATAAGCAGTGTAATAATATGGCACGCTCCTACTAATCCATCCATATGTATGTGGTGGGTCCCACTTTTTATATGCACTAGACACTTTTTTATCACTTGTTTTATCTACGGTTTTTTTAATCTCTTTTCGGACTTTATCATATGGATTATTAATAGACCTTTTATCAAATAACGACAAATCGTCTGCAGACGACGCGTTATTTTTTATATCACATCCTAAATAACATGCTTCTCTTTCATCGTTTGAAAATTTGGCATCACACATGTTTTTACATTCGGTTAAAGCTTCATCTGCAAATTTTACATTTTTCTCGGCCGCTTTTTGGTATATAAACGGATTTGCCTGTTGATTGGCGTGTTCCATTGGATCCGGTCTTTGTTGCATATTTTCTATATATTTTTCATTTTTCTTATTATATAATAATCCTTGTTTGGTAGTCATTTAATATAAATTTATAATATATTTTAATTACTATTGAAATTAAAATATATTATAATTACTATTGAAATTAAAATATATTAGTTATGGCAATTGTTTTATTTTGCATGATGTAGCCGAACTATTAGTTTATTCTTTGTTACTTGACATCATTTTTATCATTAAATAGATTAAAGCAATCGTAGTGATCCCAATAGCACCATATTGTATTTGTAACGCCCCTACACTTTTCATAAATTCATCACGAGATGTATCAAATGAGTTAATGTCATCTGCGATTTTCTTACTTTTCTCTGCCAATTCATTATACTTATTTACTTTGTCACTTAATTTAATGGCTTCTAAATTTTTTAAGTATGTAATTGTGCTTGTATCTTGTGTGTTTGCGTTGCGCTGTTTTTCTTTTAATTCTTTAATTTCTCTTTCAAATGTAATTTTTTGTATATATAAATCTTGAAGATCACTGTCTTGAAATTTAATACATTTGCTGTCATCTAAAACAGATAAACCGGTTGGATCAATATTACCAACTGGGTAAGGAACATCTTTTTGAAATATAGGGGCGGTTTTAGGACAAGAAGGGTGAAAATTTATATGATTGGGTTTAAAAGTGTTGTCTCCGGCGCTATTTTTATATTTGTAGTAATCTCCGTCTAAATTTTTATAATAAATGTTACCGTATTTATCTTTTACATTTGTAGCCTTTCCCTTAAATTTTTTTTTATTTTTGTCTTCAAGGGCTTCTATCTTACTTTCCAATGTTGATAAATCATTGATTTTGGTAGCTAAATTATCGCGGTCGGTACTATCAAATCCTTCTACTATAGGCTTAAATCGTCGGGTTTTAAAATGTTGTTTATTAATTAAAAATACATTTCCTTGGTTTAAGTTATGATTGCTATGTTTTATTTCATCTGTATTGGCATTAGTAACAATACTAGCAATATTATTTAATACATTTTTAATGGGAATCATATAAATACAATATAGAAGTTTATTTTTTCAATAACTTAAATATATAATAACCCATAAATCCCATTCCTAAAATATAGTAAACTAAACTTATTGTATGTCTTGTATTTTCTTCATAAATATCTTTTTTTAATTGTGTGCCTGCCAAATGCTTTGATGCGTTTTCTTTTAGTTTTTTTCTATAATCTTCAGATATGTCTAATTTATCTTTAATGACACTATCCAAAGAAACTTGGTTTTGATTTATATCACCTATTATACTTGCGATCTCTTTTAATATATCGTTTTTAAACTTTTTAATGTTTTTTTCATTGTCTTCAATATCGCTTTTTTTTTCCGATACTATAGAATTGCTGTAATTACATATTAATACTTCTCTTGTATTATTTAATGCCGTTTTATCTGATTTATCTATGGAACTACTCATAATATATTATTTTATATAATACATATAATAAAAATATAAGTATTATAATAATTCTTTGATTTATTGTAGTGGTTGATTTATTAATATCATGGTTTGTTTTATTGTGTGCAAATTCTGTAAAATTTAGTAGTGATTGAGGTTGGACTGGAACGAGTGATTTCACATAATTCACCTGGTCGCAATCCAATAGCTTGGGCCACTGGATCAAAACGGTCTATTTCAGGCAACTCCTTATCTTTTGTGATATTATATTTATTGTAAATGTCTGTTTTTTCATTATCACTTAATACCTTATGTGGAGGGACCATTACATGATTTAAAATATTAAATAAGTATTGCTTCATATGATAAATATTAACAAAATGCCCATCGGTTTCATATATCATTTTCATTAAATGAATTAATGTATCATTCGGTTTATGCTTTGTAAATATAATGAGTTCATCGTCTTTACCTAAAATGTTTTCAGTGCTAAATATATCATCTACATAATCATATACATGCGATTTTCCCAATTTTTTTTCAATATAGTATTTAATATAGATTTTCTTACCATTATTTTTATGTTTTAAAAGCATGTCCAATTGATTGTTTGATCGCATTGATTGTATTTCATTAATACTAAAATCATTCCATTCATCGACATCATAATCCCGTGTTTTTAATAACTCAAGGATAATTTTCCTTGATTTATAAATATTTGATATAGTTAAACTGTTTTCTTTAATTGTAGTCATATCTAAAATATATAGATATTTATTTATATATTTTAATAAATCAATTTTATATTATTATACAACACAACACAATACAACACAATGACTCGATTTACAAATCTACTTTTATTCCTTTTTTACCACCGCTATCTTCGTCATCGCTATTTTGCGGTTCATCTTTATCCACTTCATTTAGTGAAGGAGCTGACAATATTTCAAGGTCGTCATTTCCCACATCACTTTCATTTATAATTGTTATTTTTTCTTTTTTAGCGGTGTCTTCATCGTCGTCGTCTTCGTATTCTTCCATATCTAAAGATGGAGATGGTGCATTCATAATATTTTGTGGCACTTCATCATCATCATATATTGCTGGTTTTCTTTTAAAATCACCATCTGTGTTTTGATAATTTTGTGGAAGCCATGCGGGTGAAACATTGGATTTATCTGTAGAAGTCGAGAATCGCGGTTGTGCGTTAGGGTCATTTGGGTCCCAATCTGGAGAGGTGGCCACATATCCTTCTGGTTTGTAATATCCGGGTGAACCTTCTGATTTTTCAGTTGATATTGAGAATCGAGGCTGTGCGTTAGGATCATTTGGACTCCAATTTGGAGAGGTTGCTACATACTCACTTTTAGGTGATGTGTTATTTGGAGACCAGTCATCTGCCCAAGGGTCTTTTTCATCGGTATTTTCACCAGTAGACATCATATCGGCGGTTGGAAATACATAACCAGGATCACCTGGTTGCAATTTATAGTTAAATCCTAAATCACCATCCATTCCTTGTGCTTCCAAATCACTGGGTTGAAACATATTAAGATTTGTTTGTATAGGAGGAGATGGTTCGGTTTCCATTAAACTAATGTTTTTCATTTTCTTGTTTTTCAATATATTACTTTTATTTTCCTTTGCTATCTCTTCCAAATCATTAAACTTTGTTAGTCTTACAATATTATCGCTTTCTTTTAATGATGTTAACATATCTACATTGTCTTCGGTAATAATTCTCATTTGAATATTCATCGCCTGTAATTCTTGCATCAATAATTTAAATGCGTATGGCACTCTAACCACACTAAAATCTTTTCCAAACTTACTAACATTTTTTATATTAATATCGCTATTAATGTCCGTTACAAATTTCACTGGACCATCTACAAACGGACTTATAAACAAATTATTGCGTTCGTTATAAATAGCAATGGTTCCACTATGATTACAAATAGCCATGTAAAATTCATCACCGCGAACCATCATTGATTCATTTAAAAAGTAATTTAAACCATGTGCAATAATACAATCTCGGTCCATCTCCCCTACTCGTAATCCCCCGTTGTTTGCTCTACCTTGAACAGTTTGTCGTGTTAATAATGTTCTAGGACCGGTCGCACGATAATTAATTTTATCTTTGGGCATGTGTTTTAATCGTAGATAATAAGTGGGACCAAAGTATATCTCGGTTTCTAGCTGCTCTCCAGTCATACCATTGTATAGTATTTCATTTCCAGTAGAATGAAAACCAGCATCGACCAATGATTTTCCAAATAATTCATGTTTAGGTCCTTGTTGTGTAAAAGCCGTACAATTACCAAATCCACCATATATCGCGGCTGTTTTTGAAGTAATGGTTTCTACCAAATGTCCAATTGTCATACGACTAGGCATAGCATGAGGATTTACGATTATGTCCGGTCGAATACCATCTGCTGTGGTAGGCATGTCTTTTTCATCAAGGATAATTCCAATGGTTCCTTTTTGGCCCGCGCGACTGCAAAATTTGTCTCCTATCGCAGGAATACGCTCCCCTCTAATTCTAACTTTAGCTATTCTTTTTCCTTCTTCTCCCGATGTAATAAATGACTTGTCTACATATCCTACTTGCCCTTTTTTAGGAACAACCGATTCGTCTTTATAAGTAACTTCATCGGTGCTGCCACTCATCAATTGTGTTTTACCAATCATAATCGTTTTTTCAGTAACCGGCTCATTTTCACGAATTAACCCAGTTGTTTCATCTAATTTAGAATAATCATATCCTGGTTTCAAATCTACGACATTGTTTTTTTCAATATTCATAAAACGCTTATCCACCAACGAATTACCTACATTTTTCATTTCTTCATAGTCTTCATACATATTGTAATAAGTAGTTCTAAACAACCCTCGACTAAGAGAACCACCATTTACAATAACCGCATCTTCTACATTAAACCCACTATAACACATAATAGCAACAATTGCGTTTTCTCCATAAGCATGTTGCTCTTTTGTGGCATAATCTAAATATTTGCTTTTTGTTAATGGAATTTGACCATAGTTTAAAAGATACGATGTTTTATCGATTCTATTTCTAAAATTGCTATGATACAATGATACACCTTGTTTTGCTTGACCACATGAAAACGCATTTCTAGGATATGGATTGTTTTCTGGGAAAATAATTTGATTTGCCATCACACCAAGTATTAAAGATGGGTGTATTTCTTGATGAGTTACACCATTTTTAGCATATTCATCTCTAGACATAGTAGATTTTGCAATGTAACTACTTTCACATTCAATTGTATCTACATATTCTACAACCGCACTTTGTCGTTCAAGCGCAGCCGAGTTATTAACATTTACATTTTCAAACTCAGAATACTTTCCAAAACCCTTTATAATTTCTTGAAATGATATGGTGTTTTTATTGAATTTTTCAATGATTTCAGGGCGTTCATAACTTAACATATTTTCATTGTTTAGCATTGTATAAAACAACGGTCGGCATGGCCTTCCCGAATCTGTCCATATGATAATTTCGTTTCGTTTTGCATTAAATGAAATACTTGTATAAATGTTGATAACATTGTTGCGTTTCATTAATTTTAACTTTTTCAAGATGTCAAGAGGGAGAGATGTTGCCCCGATCCATGCTCCATTTACGAATATTTTAGTAAATACGGACAATTCTTTATATGAGCATTCTTCCAATAATTTCATACCCATTTCCCTAACCAATTTAATATATGGTTTTCCACTGGTTCCACTTGTAATAATGGTTGAAGTAGATAAATGTTTATGTAAACCAACATTGCCTCCATCTGGTGAGTGGAGTGGACATAAATACCCCCATTGTGTAGCATGAAGTAATCGTGGTGCCACAATTTTAGCCCCATCTGCCGCAATTGGTAGATTAGTTTTTCTTAATTGACATAACGCAGAGAAAAAAGACAGACGATTTAAATCTTGCACCAATCCCAATCGTTTGGTATGTTCTTCTGCTCCCCAATTTCCTTTGAAACCTTTTCTAAACCCTTCCTCTACAGTGCGTTTTGAAAACATTTCATTTTCGTTGTTTAAAATAAGGTTTTTAAAATCCATACCATGATATGTTTTTCCATTTTTAGATTCATAGAAAAATTTACTATCGATGTAATAATAGATTTCCTTTAATTGCTTTGTATAATATTCTTGAAATAATTGAGATATTAATGTTCCTGCTATTTCTATTCTTTTATAACCATAACTATCCCGGTCAGTTGGTAATTCGTTTTTGTTGACAACCAATAGCAATTTTTTAACAATGTATCCTAAATAAAACGCCTTGCTTTTAAAGTTAAGTTCTCCAATATGTGGAATAAAATAAGAAGAAAGCACATCTAACGCATGACTAACCGTTTTGTGTTTCATTAATTCGGCAATAAACTTCAAGGCTTGTGTTTGCGTAAATATAATTCCGGCATCATGGACGCATGGTCGAAAATATTCTATTAAATAATCATACTTATTTAAATCCAATAAACAAGTTTGGATAATTTCTTTGTCTGATATGACACCTAATGCTCTCATAACAATAAATAATGGAACCGGTTTCCTAACATTGGGTATATTTACAACAATTTGTTGATTGGAAGAAGTAACTTGGGGTGCGACCATTCTAACTGATAATGTTCGTATTGGTTTGGAATAATCTTCTGATACGGATCGTATTTCTGCTGCGTGGCTATATGTATCATTAAAACTATCCTTTACATATAATATATTATCCGCTCTTCCTTCTTGCGTCATTATTACCTTTTCTTTGCCATCAATAATAAAATATCCACCGATGTCATTTCTACATTCACCTAAATTAAAACGAGCCTCGGGTTCCAAGCCCTTTAAAAAACATAAGTTAGACTGCATCATTATTGGAAATCTACCCAAATATATTTTTTCCAAAGTAATGGTTTCTTCATGCACATCGTATTTTAATGGTATACCCGCATGTTTATCTGTTTTATCGCGTTTTGTTTCATTTCCCGAATTATTATCAATTAAAATTGTAATATCAATATCTACATCATAATGTATAGTAAACGCATAACTCATATTTCGAATGCGTGCTTCATTTGGATACATGTAATGCTGTCGTTCTTTATTTTCGTCTTTATCATATATGATTGGTTTGCCATAGTAGATTTTATCCGCATTTTTACCGCCAAAATATATCTCCGCCTTATGTTTAAAGATTTTGTGCTTTTCATCTTTTGTTCTGTAAAATTTCATAGGGTTTTGGTTTTTAAATACATTTTTAATACCGCTGTCAAAAAATCTATTATATGAATCTAAATGATGACTCGTTAGGAAATTCGGATTTTCCTTAAACATTTTATCTATGATTTTCCATGATATAGAATCCATACTTATATATTATCTATAATGAATTTTTTAGATTATTATTTTAAAGTTTATTATTGATGAAAATGTAAATTACATTTTGTATTTTACATTTTATTTGTTTTATACATTTTATTTGTTTTTATTTATTTATTGTCTTTATTGTGTTGAAAAGGGAGAGATGTTGTTGAATGTGTAAAAAATCAGGAGCAATTATTTAAGCATTAAAAACACCATTCCAATCAATACAAACATACCAACAATTGGTAATAAAACCAATAACCATGATACGGATGTAAATCCCTTTGTACATAATAAGTTAAGTAACCAAGTCCATAACATAATATACAGAATTTTAACTGCGAAAAACGCTAAATTATGGCATGGCGATTTAACTACCATATTTCCAATTCTATATACTGAATTATCTTGGCAATTTTGAAGCAACATGGCAATAACAGAAGCCAATGATATTGCTAAATATACCTGTGCTGGCGTGCATAATTTATTTAACATGCGTAAAATATCCATTATAATAGTACACTAGATAATTATGATGGGTATAAATTAAGGATGCGTGTAAAATAAGGACGGGTTTGAAACTTTAACTAGATTCCGCAGCAGCTGTTGACTCTGTTGCAACGGCCGAAATAGCAGACGATAAAGACTTGGCGTGCATACTACCTATATCAATTTGCTTTGGATATTCAACCATGCTTTTTGTTACAGCTGGATGAACAGTTGGATTCGCAGATGCTACGGCATCACCCCCGGTAATCGCTGAAATCATATTTTTACCACTATTAATAATAGTATTGTTCATTAATGGAATATCACCGAGACCTAATTCATCCCACATACTTCCTCCTTTTTGTCCTCCCGAATAAGGATAAGGCACATTTGAATTTAAATTAGTATATTCTGGATGTTGATAGTCTTGGGGATTTAATGGCACACCAGTTACTTTTTGACCCATCAAATTACCAGCACATCCACCTTTCATTTTCAACATTTTACGATGCTTTTTGTTTTGATGATGTTTTTTGTTTTTATGACGCTTATTGCTTTTTGTATGTTTTACCGTTTTTGCGCGATGGTGTTTACTTTTCGGCTTTTTATGTTGTGTTTTTCGGCGCTTTTTAATTGTTTGATTACGCTTAAATGTTTTCACTTTTTTATACTTGTTAAAATGAACGCGCTTGGTGTGGTTGCGTTTATTTCTACGGTTGCCTTTTGTGCTTTTTCTCAATATTGATTTGACCATTATATATAAAAATATATAAAAATCATTTATAAAATAATTATTTATTGGAAATGGTTGTTTTAAATAACTATACTATATTATAACTATACTATACTATATTATAACTATACTATAACTACAAATATTCATTAATAGATATCAATATGGGTTAACATATGTCTTCTACAGCAAATCTTATTTAAATGCAGCTCATCCATTACCTCTCCTTCAGGCGTTTTCTTAATATTATTTTTCGTCATATAAATTACATCGTCTTTATCCATACCCAATGCCGTTTTTTTTTCATTGACTCGTTGACAGTAATATAGATATTTGTCTGCCAACACTTTTCCGCATGTGAAACACTTAATAGGTATAATCATTATTTGTTAATATATAATAATATTAATAAATAATTTTAAATCAATTTATTGTTTAATAATCAATCATTTACAGTTTGTAGCGTTTATTTAAATAGTAGTATTCATCGTATTTCATATTTGATTTATCGGCTTTAAACATTGGACCGCTTTTATCACCTTCTATACATTCTTCTCCATTTTTATTTTTAGCCCATACGCAGCATTTTGCTACATTACATGAATATCGCTTTCCATGACCACTACCTAAATCACTACAAACCTTTTCTAAATCTTCTTCATCGCACAAACTATCAAATTTATTTGTCATTCCTTCATAAATAATTTCTATTGTATCCACTGATTTTTCTTTATCTTCGTCATCGCCTTTATCGCCGTTTATATTTTTAAATGAAAATCCATACAATGATAATGTCAATAATAATATAATAATTAAAGCAACTCCAACAACTATCTCTCCCCATTTTGCTTTTATTGAATTAATAATTTCTCCTAAAATGTTTGCCATATATGATAATATCATATTTTTATTACAGTTATTCCTTGATTAAAGCCATGCCTTTACTTGTTTTTGTTTTTCTATGAACTATCTTGTTTTTTGTAATGTTATTATGACACGATTTACATATTGGTATTAAGTTAGAGGAGTGGTTTTTATGAAACCATTTGTCTTTGAATCGCCCTTTTTTATTTGCATATTCCTGTGGATTTAAATGATGTATATCATCTGCCATATTTTCACAATCCATCATACCACATTGATTTTTTATGATATTAGAATTGTATTTGCTTTTATTTTTTGTTAAAATATTATTGTTTTTGTTTGATATGCGTATAGTATATGCTAAATCTATAAAACCATCGGGCATATTTAAAGATTTACATACTTCCAATCCATACATGCCCTCACCAGAACCCTTCTCCAATTTTCTTTTATAAACCAACACATCATTTGATTTATCATATTGAACCGACATATGATACATAATTAAATTTCTACTTAATAAATCTTGAATTACAGGGATTTTTATTAATTCATGAAAATGAGTGGCAAAAATAAAAGAAGATTTTTTATTACACAAGTAATTAACACCACTAGCAAACAAAGACACAGCAGAGTCAATTTCTGTTCCGGAACATAATTCATCACCCAACACCAAACTATTTTCACAACAATTTGATAAAATGGTTCTTAATTCACACATTTCTACCGCAAATGTGCTTAACCCTTTAAAAATGTTATCATTTCCTAGTATTCTAGTAAATATAGAAGTATATGGGTAGTAAGTAAGTTCGCTACAAGGAACAAACATACCCGCTTGAGCTAAAATAATTGATATTCCAATTGATTTAATTAAACTAGACTTACCAACGGCATTGGTTCCATACAGCAAAATGCCATTTTTATCAGTGGTCAACGACACATCATTGGGAACATACGCTTCTTCTTTATTAATGTGTTCAATCAGCGCGTGTCGCATATTTTTTGCTTTAAAATAGGACACATCTTCATACTGATTTTCAATTACTGGTCGACAATAATTGTTTTTGTCTGCTAAATATGATTTTGTAAATACAATATCTACATTAGAAACATTTGTAATAATATTTGTAAATTCCGCATAGTAAGTTTTTAATGTGTTGTTAAACCTATTAAAATAAATTTTCATTAAGTCTTTTAAATTGCTGACATCCTGCATCATACTAATGTATAATTGATTTAGCAAAGGACTGGTTATTTTTTTGTTTCCAGATGTTCCGGTCGAGTATTTAAAATTATGTAAATCCAATTCAAATGTTACTTTTTTTCCATCATAATCCGAATTAAAAGACAGCAACAAGTTTTTTTCCTTTCCTTTCGGTGCATATTTTAGTAAATACTCTTCAATGCTTTTTTTTAATTTTTCACACCGTTTTGATGTTAGCTGCATATATATTTCATATTTTTCAGTGGAATGAGTTCGCACTGGATCTTTTATTAATCCAGTTAAAAACTGTTGTATAGTATCCAACTGTTGTTTATGTTCTATGTATTTTTTTTCACAAAGATCTAAATCTTCATACAATCCCCTATTAAATATATTGACCACCGTTTTCGGGTCTTCATTACAGTTATCAATAATTAATGTTTCTTCAAACAATGAAATTAATGTGTTTATAGACGGAATGATATCTTCGCCGTTTGTTTTGTTGTGTATATAATTATAAATATCTTCATCTTTTAATAACCGATCACATGTTTTACGAAACGATACTATGGAATAATAAATCAAAACTAATTCACTAGGTTTCATAATATTTAAAATGATTTTACGGTATATTTTTTCAATGTCATGAATATTGATTAAATTTTTCCTAGTGTCATCAATAAAATTGGGAGAGATGTTGTTTAAATCGATAATATGTTCTATTATTTGATACTCATTATTTAAGTAGGCGATATTTGTAGATGGATGAAGTATGATGTCTTTCATTTTTCGCCGACCCATCGCGGTTTTACACCGATTCATCATATTCAATACAGATGAATACTTATTATTAGTAGATTGTTCCGTATTAATTATATTTAGTTGCTTTAAACAATGAGTAGCCAAATACACGCTATCGGTTGATTTTTCATATACAGGTTCGCTAATACATTTTAGCAATTGTTTATTATGCTGTGTTATAAAATTAAGTAAAAAGCAGTATGCATAGGTGCTGTGAATAAACACATCCATTTGAGTATTTTTCATAAAAAAGTTGTAATCAGGAATGTTAAATACATTTTCAAATATCGCTTTTTGAAACGGTTCGTTTTCACAGTTTCTTGCTTGTTTGTTTAATTCGCCTTGTTCTAAAAGAGAAATCATATGGATTTTATCGGAATTTAAATCAATGAAATTAACTATATCGTCTATTTTATGTTGTTTTTCATAATTGTGAATAAATATGGTTTCGCTTGGATTGTAAATGGAAATTATTCTATCCAATTCGTCAAAAGCAGTAGAATTATGAATGTTATTGTTTTCATATCGAAATTCAAATAGTTTCGATTTTCCCGTGAAATTATCAATCAATGCTACACCGCAATGGAAATATGGAAATTTATTAAATGCGTCTTTATCATATTTTTCAATCCAAACCACGCAACAATAATTAGATATTCTGCGATTACTAGAATCAATATTTGTGCTGGGAGAGAAAATTCCTTTTTCCCTGCGCAACCTAACCTTGCGTTTTTTTACAATTTCTTCACCATACTCTTCCCATACCACTACAGTATATCCTTCATCTAACAATTTAGGCACATATTTCTGCAGTGGCTTACAAGTAGTAAACCCAGTCATTTCAAGTGGTTGATTGTTGTATTTTCCTTTTTTTACAACTCGACATTCTAATATGCGCGAATATTCAAGCAATTGATTAGCAGTAATACCATCCTTTTTAATACCATATACTTCAAAAAAACTACCACATTGCCATAGTAAAAACATTTTCTCTCCAAATTTATTTTTATATTCTTTATACTTTTGAAAATATTCACCCATCATTGAAGAATCTTCTTCATCGGAATTAGATGTTGTTTTCGTTGTTGCTTTAGCAGGTGCCTTTGCCCTCGATTTTGACATGTGTTGTAATATATTTATTTGTTTCAAACCTTTAAATGGTTTGCTTTGAATTATTTGTCCAAATAATTATGCAGCAAGGTGTCTACATTTTTATTGTAAATGTCTCCTGCTAGAAATGAATTTTCATATATACTTCTAATAATTGTTTCAGGGGCAGTAGATCCTATTTTAATTAAATTGTGTTTTCTTAAGTAATCTTTGATTTTACTTAATGGTCGCTTTTTCAATGTATTTGAATCTTTTAATATTTTTTTGCGTGTTTTTTGATTTTTAATTAAAACACCAACTTTTCCATTTTTTTTACCAAGATGTATAAATCGCTTGGTGGTGGTTGAAATTTGTTTCATTTTTTTAAGCGTTTTACCTCGTTTTGGTTTAAATCCGCCTTGGTTGGGTATACGGTCGCCTGCAACTTGTTGTTTTAATTGATTTAATTTTTCCTTTCTTTCGGCAAATGTATCCGTATTTATTTTAATGTCATCATCCATTATGATAGGTGGAGCAGATTGTATAGTGGTGCGGGCATGCGAGTCTGTTGGTTTTTTTAATGTTTTATTGTATATTGAAAACAGTGGTTTTTTGCCATTTTTTAAAATACCATAAGGCGGATCCGGTTTTTGCTGCATAATGGATTGTTGTATAGAAGTGGGTGATATAGTCTGTTGTTGTATAGAGACTGGCTGTAATTGTGGTGGATTGTCGGGTAAAATATAAGCAGTAGGTGTTGGCGATGGCTGTGGAACGGTCGGTTGACTCGGTGTTTGAATGGTGTTAATGTTTATTAATGGCGGTTGTAAAGTTGTGGAAGGTTTAATTGCTGGTGGTTGTGTGGAAGTATATGGGTTTGAAATTAGAGGTGTTTGATTTGTTTGTGAAATGGATTGTTCTATTCTAGATTGCCTTTCCATTTTTCTTGCCAATTTTAATTCCCTTTTTTTCTGCTTTTTTGATTTATGTTTGTTTGACAATTGATGTAAATAATCTAAACTTTTATCTAATTCATTGGCATCTACATCACCCATTTGTTTCATTTCTTGTTGTAGCCGTTTTCTTTCTTCTTGTTTTCTTTTTTTATGGGTTTTAATTTTCTCAAGTAGTCCTTTCTTTAATTCATTGTTTTGCTTTTTATGCAAATCGTCTCTGATTCTTCGTTCTTTTCTCTCCCTTTTCTTTAATGTTTTTGATCCGTTAATCTTTAAAAAAGCCGGATTCACTGATATTTTTTTAGTATCCATTAAAGTATTATTTAATTATTACAATAAAATAATAATTAAATCTAAACTAATATACGCAAATACAATTTATTATAATCAATGTGATAAATGACAGATTTTAATAAACCTCGTTAAATATACATGTTTTCCATAAAATGTCTGGAATTTTCTCCACGCGATTTTACCTCTCCATTTTTTAAATACAATTTAAATCCGTTTTCCATGTCTTTAATAGTTATTTTTCTTTTGTCTGCTTCTGGCAAGCAAAACACACGCCTGCTATGCGATATTTTCACTTTTGACAATAAAGTTTCCATATCTCTCCCAAAATATTTAAAATAAGCTAGGTTTTTTTCAAACCATGATGATGAAATTTTCTTTATTTCCCATCCACAATCTTTTACTTTTTTATTGAAAATAAGCTGCAACTCTTTTGAATTATAATCATCAATCTTAAACCGCCATATAAATCGCGAATCCAACCCTTGATTATAAGAAAAAAAACATTTATTTAAATCTTCTTCATATCCGGCAATAATCACCATTAATTCATGCTTATGATTACTTAATGCTTCACATAAAGTATCTATACATTCTTTGGCAAATGAGTCTTTTTGTTCTTTATTACCCAAAGCATATGCTTCGTCAATAAACAATACGCCTCCAATCGCACTTTTTATCATTTCCTTTGTTTTCAATGCGGTTTGCCCTAAATATCCCGCAATTAAATCGGCTCTTGTTACCTTTTTAAACACATTATTTTTCAATATACCCAACTTAGAATAAATCGCACCAATAATATGTGCTGTTTCAGTTTTACCAGTTCCAGGTGGTCCATATATTACAGTATGCATAAATTCATTGTTTACATTTTGATTATCACGCACATGTAATTTTTGTATAAAATATATGATTTGGTCTAAAATGTTTTCTTTTAACGCATGCATTCCTATCATTTCATTTAAACGCACCAAATCGGGTTTAATTAAATGAATCACTTCCATATCAATATTGTATTCAACTTCGGGAGACAACGGATATTTTTCAGTTAATTGTATTAAATCTCCAATGTTGTTTAATGTTACATCAATATTTACTTTCTTTTTTTCAATATAAATTTGCTTTGGAATAGGTGTATTTAATAGTTCGGCTGGAATGTCAGTTAGTAAGTCGGATGGTGAGTTAGTGTTTTTATAAACATGCTTTTTAAAAAAAAGATTATCATATGATTGGTCAATATCCAATATAGCACGAGATATGTTTTTCGCTTTTTTATAATGAAATTTATTAGAACGGTTATTTGTATTTAAATAATCCGAAAAATGTTTTTTTTGATATACTTTTTTGTTATTCATACTTATGTTACTGTTATTAGTTTTATTATCTTTGTCTTTTAACATAAGACGATTGTAAGATTGGTCAATGTTTAAGGATTTTGTAGATGCGAATTTTAATATTCCATCAAACTCGTCGCATAACTCATCTATTAATTGTTCAATCGTTTTTTCAACCGGTGGATGCAATTGGTTGGTTTTAAAATTAAAAATGTTTTTTGAATTGTCAAATAAATTATGAAAATTGTTGGATATGTCTATAATGTCCTTATTAATATTGTTGTTTTTTGTATGTATGTGTGATTTATTTGGCGATTTACTATTATTGTTATTCATATATATAACGATATAGAATAATAAGCACAAATTAAATAATTAAAATAAAATTGAGTTGTAATTATTCATACAATTGTTATGATAAATGCGTATAGATTCAAATACAAATACAAATACAAATACAAATACAATCAACAACATGAGCGTAAAGTTTAACGATATGGATGAGTGCAATGAAATGAATTGGAATGTAATTGGAAGTTATTTTAAAAACGATCATTTGGGAAAGTTGGTAAGACATCAATTAGAATCATATAATCATTTTATAGATGAAGACTTGGTCAATACCATTAATATGTTTAACCCTGTTGTGATCCGTTCGGAAAACGACAAAGATATTTCAACTGGTTTGTATAAATTGGAGATTACTGTTAATTTTACGAATTTTCAGATGTATCGACCTGAAATACATGAAAACAATGGTGCTACAAAAATCATGTTTCCACAAGAAGCCAGACTGCGAAACTTCACATATGCTTCTACCTTAACTTTGGATTTAAATATCGAAATTAAGGTAAGGTATGGTGAAAACTTGCAACAGGTGGAAACCCATTTTAAAAAGTTACCGAAAATCCACATTGGAAAAATGCCCATTATGTTGAAATCTAAAATATGCGTATTAAATCAATACAAACATTTACATACCGATCAACTCGGTGAATGCCGTTTCGATCCGGGTGGTTACTTTATCATCAGCGGTTCAGAAAAAACTGTTTTAGCACAAGAGCGCGCTTGTGAAAATAAGGTGATGTGTTTCAACACCCAGAAAAATAATAATAAATGGTCTTGGGTGGCCGAAATAAAATCAATACCAAAAGACAAATGCATTTCCCCAAAGCAAATCAATATGATGATCAGTTCAAAAAGTAATGGGAATGGTCATACAATCTATATACAAATACCCCGAATTAAGCAACCGATTCCACTGTTTATATTGTTTAGGGCACTGGGTATTTCGTCTGATAAGGAAATATGTAAATATATTCTATTAAACATTGAAGAAGGGCATAAAAGCAACATAATATATGCCTTAAAAGCATCAGTTATGGAAGCCAGCACATATATGTCAAAAGAAGATTGTATTAAATATATAGTCAATTATGCAATGTTTACTCCTATCAATATGGAAAAAGAGCAAGGATACAAAATGAAGTATGACTTCACAATAAATGTGTTGGAAAATGATTTATTTCCTCATTGTGATACTTTTAAGCAAAAGGTGTATTTTCTGGGATATATGGCCAATAAATTGCTGCAAACTTCATTAGGTTGGCGATTGCCTAGTGACAGAGATTCATATCAAAACAAGCGTCTTGATTTACCTGGTGTGCTGTTGAACAATTTATTTAGAAATTATTTCAATAAATTGGTGAAAGACATGACAAAGCAAGTCATTCGCGAAATAAACAATGGCTCCTGGAAATCTACCTTTAATTACAATAATATAATTAACAGCACAAATGTGTATAAGATAATCAAATCAACTACAATTGAAAATGGTATTAAAAGAGCATTGGCGACTGGTGATTTTGGTATCAAAAATACAAATTCCAATAAAAGTGGTGTGGCTCAGGTATTGAGTCGATTGACATATATATCATCACTAAGTCATTTACGCAGGATCAATACCCCCATCGACAAAAGTGGCAAATTGATTCCTCCTAGAAAATTACACAATACACAATGGGGGTTTATTTGCTTAGCAGAAAGTCCGGAAGGTGCTGGTGTAGGGGTTGTGAAAAATCTGGGTTATATGACGCATATTACCACTCGCTCCAATATTGATACAATCTATAATATTTTAACGGATAAATATGTGCCAATTGAAACATTATCACCTGGTGATTTATATGGACAAGTTAAACTGATTGTAAACGGTAATTGGATTGGTATAATTGAACACGACAAAGTATTAGATACATATGAGTATTTAAAACAGTGTAAATACAGTGGTAAAATAAACATATTTACTAGTGTTGTGTTTAATTATAAAGACAAGGAAATCATTATCTGCAATGATGCTGGACGATTAACTCGTCCGGTGTATAAAATACGAAATGGAGAAACATTAATCACCGATGAGTTATATACAAACATTAAAAACAAAACCATTGATTGGAATGATATGCTTGTAAATGGCGAACATGGTGAATCGATTATTGAATATATTGATCCCGATGAACAAAATGCCAGTTATTTAGCAACAAATCAAAACAAATTATCTGGTTCGGAAACTCATACACATTGTGAAATACACAGCAGTAGTATATTTGGGTTATTGGCGAGTTGTATTCCTTTTCCAGAACACAATCAATCACCCAGAAATACATATCAATGTGCTCAAGGAAAACAGGCAATGGGAATGTATGTATCTAATTTTAGAACCAGAATGGATAAAACAGCATATGTTCAAACATATACCACGCGTCCATTGGTAGATACTCGTATCATGAATATTATGAATTTACATAAAATTCCTTCTGGATGTATGATTATAGTGGCGATTGGTGTATATGGTGGGTATAATCAAGAGGATAGTATCATATTTAACAAAAGTAGTTTAGACAGAGGCTTGTTTTCAGCCACATTGTATCATACTGAAAAAGATGAAGATAAGAAAATACAAGGAGATGAAGAAATCCGATGCAAGGCAGATAAAACAAAAACAAAAGGTATGAAGTTTGCTAATTATGATAAACTAAACAATCAAGGAGTGGTTCCAGAAAATACTTTGTTGGAAAATAGAGATATTATCATTGGAAAGGTGGTTCCTATTAAAGAAAATAGAAATGACCATACTAAGTTAATAAAATATAGAGATCAAAGCAAGGTATTTAGAACAAAAGAAAGCACATATGTAGATAAAAATTATATAAATCGAAATGGAGATGGATATACATTTGCGAAGATAAGAACAAGAACATATCGTATTCCAACCATCGGTGATAAATTTAGTAGCAGACACGGACAGAAAGGCACAATAGGTTTGATTTTGCCACCCGAATCAATGCCCACAACTGCTAATGGATTGACGCCAGATATTATAATTAATCCACATTGTATTCCTAGTCGTATGACAATTGGACAATTAAAAGAGACGGTAATGGGTAAGGTGTTATTACAATTGGGATTATTTGGCGATGGGACCAGTTTTAATGAACACAATGTGGTGGATATATGTAAAGAATTACAACAGTTGGGATATGAAAGACATGGTAATGAAATATTATATAATGGTATGACTGGTGAACAGTTAGAAACCAGTATCTTTATTGGTCCCGTGTTTTATCAAAGATTAAAGCATATGGTAAATGATAAAAATCATAGTAGAAGTATAGGTCCTATGGTAGTATTGACACGCCAGCCAGCAGAAGGTAGAGCCAGAGATGGTGGATTAAGATTTGGTGAGATGGAGCGAGATTGTATGATTAGTCATGGTGCTTCTGCTTTTACAAGAGATAGAATATATAATGCGAGTGATAAGTTTCAAGTTCATATTTGCAACAAGTGTGGATTGATTGCGGTGTTTAATAAAGAAAAAAACATATATAATTGTAATACTTGTGAAAACAAAGTGGATTTTAAAAAGGTGTTGTTGCCATATTCTTGTAAATTGTTGTTTCAAGAGTTGATATCAATGAACATCGCGCCCAGACTTATTACAGAATAAGCAATAACAACCTATAAAAACAAACACTTATAAAAACAAACAAACATAATAACAAACATATAATTTTTATTTTAATCAACAGTATAACCTATTTAGAAATTTTTTATTTATATTTATTAGATATGTCAACGAAATATTTTAAAGATAGGCACTCATTTGATAAAAGATTTGAAGAATCAAGTAGAATTGTCAATAAATATAAAACTAAAAAGCCGGTTATAGTAGAAAAGAAAAAGTATCAAAAAAATGTTCCAGATATAGATAGGAGCAAGTTCTTAGTTCCAGATGATTTAAGTATGGCAGAATTTATGTATGTAATTAGAAAACGAATCAAAATAACTCCTGATAAATCCATTTTTTTATTTGTGGGAGACGGGACTTTAGTTCCAAGTAGTTTAACTATCGGACAAGTATATAGTGAATCAAAAGATATGGATGGGTTTTTATATATTAAATACTGCGGCGAATCTACATTTGGATAATTTAGACAAAAATAAATAACACAGTTACATTATGATTGTTCTATTTTATTGTATGTATTCTATTTTATTGTATGTATTCTATTTTATTGTATGTATTCTATTTCTTATTCTCATTCTTTTTTATATATTATTATAGTATATAATGAGTCAACTTAGCAAGGTAATTAATTCGTATACAACTAAAGGACCCACTAACGATGGTTCTAGTCGAGTAGCAATGATGAAACATGTTCAGCGAAGAATTGGACAATATGTAGATGCTGAAAGTAAAACGGCAACTTTATTTGGCCACAAGACGGGTAGCAACATTCAAAATGTCGGTTCCAATAGCGGTGATAGCAGTCAACGAACCTATTTTAATATGACATTTAGTGGCTTATCTGTAAAGCAGAAATAAATAAACAGGATAATCGTTTAGGTATGATTAACAGATAATATATAATAAATATATTGATATTATATATATGAATAAATTTATAGCAGAATTCCTAGGAACTCTTAGTTTAGTGTATGTTGTTTTAGCAACGGGTCAGCCAATCGCAATTGGTCTTGCTCTTGCTCTTATTATTATGGTTATTGGTGGTATTTCGGGTGCACATGTAAACCCTGCCGTATCGTTTACAATGTATTTAATGGGAAAGTTATCTCAAGAAGATTTAATGCCATATATTATTGCCCAAGTGTCTGGTGGATTAGTAGCATTGCAACTTCATAAAAGTGTATAATAATCTAATTATGTCATGATAATACGCACACACATAAACACATATCGTTTAAATAATCAAATTAACATATACTATTAAAATAATACATGTTAATTATTGTGGTGGCATCTATTTTAATATTAAATGCCATATTTTGGGGATTAATACCTGTAAGTAAGCACTCTCCACATCAATTGTTATTAGATTTTTTAAAGATTGATTACAAACCCGATGTTTATTTTCATTTAATTATAGGAACTACTTTTTATGTATCAGCGGTTATATTAATACATCGCAGTGATATGTTATTTGCTAATGAGACGATAAGCGACATAAGCAGCCAATAGTGATATAGATACTGTATAAGATAGTTCCATTTTATTATTCATTATATATTTAGTTATACTATCGTCACTTTGATTTATTTTTTTAAATGCGTCGATATTTTCAAATGATTCTCTCAATCGTTTTATTTTTTTATACTCACTTTTTGCAATTGGTTTGTTAGAAGGACCTTCTGTAACAGGACACACTGATGTGGGGCATTTTATACAACGAGGTGTGCCCTCTGAAAAAGCATTAAACATCGCAAGTGGGTCTATTTTTCCTATTCCTTCCATCATACCAGGCACTAACCCTTTTAGAGAACTTTTACCACCGGTTAAAGAAGTTCCTCCAAAAGCAACATTGCCTGTTGGAACATTATCAATGTAAAGATATCTATCAACATCTCTCCCATTTAGCTTGCATTTTGCTAATGTTTTTAAGAAATATTGATTTCCTAATTTACCTGTAACAGCCCTACCTTCTCCGGATACAAGAACATTTGTATATTCTATAAGACCTGCTATATCATCTGTTAATGCTTCCATAGTCGCAGCAGAACTAACCCCTAATTCACTTGGGGATTTTATTTTTCCAGCATAATTAAAGTCTTTTCCTAATAAAGTTATATCTGATTTATTGGTGTCTTTTTTTAAATTATCTTGCTCATCTTTAACAACATCTCCAACAAAGCTTTCTTTTTTATTATTATATTGATTTGTTTGTAATCTCATTTATATAATAACAATATAAAATTATATTACTAATTAAATTAATGAATCATAACAAACATAATTTTAAAAATAAGTATCATAAGTTAAATAACAATGAAATAGAAATAAGTGAAATAGAAATAATTGAAATAGAAATAAGTGAAATAGTAAATGAAATAATTAGTGATATCGAATATAATACGGGCATAGATATCGGAACACTCAATTACGCAAATCACAATACAACCATCTATGCCGACCATCACGCAGATACTTGTGAACTAATAGAATGTAGAATATGTTTTGAAGAAGAAACCGATGATAATCCATTTATTAATCCATGTCGTTGTAGAGGAACTAGTAAATATGTGCATATTAGTTGTTTAAATGAGTGGAGAAATGAAAATATATATCGCCCGGCATACGATATATGTATGGAATGTCGTTATAGATATAAATATACTAATTTATATCCATCTGAAGCTAATTCAATTATAAATTTAGAATTTGGATTTGTATTTTTTGCTATTAACTTAATGCCATTTTGCTTTATATATCCAGTCGCTCAATATAACAAAATGACTAATAATTCATTTATAAAAACATATACTAGTGATGACACTTCTATATTTTACTATATGAAATTACCAGATGGTATAAAGGATATAATTAATTACGAAACTTGCTATAATTTGCTTTTATTTAACCAATCGTTGATAATATTTGTTTGCTATCTGCTATATGTTTTAAAAAGGGTGTATAGAAAAAAAGAATATTTTAAACACTTACGAAAAAGTATTGTTAATATAGTGTTATCGTTGTTTAAATTTATAATTTTAATAAATACAGTGGGTCTTAGTTATAGTTGGTTAACTTTTTATACTATATTTGCTATATTATTTCCTGTAATTGAGCCATTTATATACTTATTATCAATAAAAATGCATAACGACATTATTTACACATTAGAACATTTAGACAATCAATATACAATACAAAACTATGATTCGGATGATGACAATGAATTAGACATTTTATAATTATGATTATATTTATGTTTATAATTATAATTATGATTATACCTATAGTTACTTAAAAATCAATATTGTCTGCCTTTGATTGTTCTTTGTTTAGATCTCCTTTTGCTTTATCAGATACTTGCTTTAAACTATCAACATTTGCTTTATTTTTTTTCTTATTTTCATTAATAGTTGTTTCTAAATCACGAATCTTGTTTTTTATTGTGGCATTTTCCTTTCTTAAATTACTTATTTTAATTTTTTGCTTATACAATTCATCTTTTTCACCTTGACTACATTCATCCATGCCTTCTTTTATTGTTGTTATAGATGGTATTTTCGCGCGTATTGGATATAACATTTTAAATATTGAAATATCAAGTAACCTGCTTATCAAAAGAAGTAATAACAAAAATATTAATAAATAAACTATATAATTGTTTAACATATATGTTATACAGGGAAAATATTTTTAGCAAGCTTCTGGATGTTTAGCACAAGCTTCACTATTATCAATTTCTCTTCCTTCATCTGAATTTTTTATATTTCTTATACTTGTTTCTGTTTTTTTTATATTTTTACTATTAGTTTCACTAGCACCAAATAAATTAGATACCTTTTTTAACAGCTTTTTTGTTGTATATTCTATGTCACTTACTGAGTTGCGATTTTCTTCCATTTTTTGATTAAAACACACGCTTTTTTTAGATTGTTGGTTTGGGTTACAAGTCATCGCTTCTATTTTTCTTTCTACAAAAGGAAGCAAATTATTTGTTAAACTATGATTGATAATAATAAAAATAAAAAATACAATTAATATAATTACTAAGTTCATATAAACTATATTTAGAAATATTTTCTAGAATATAGTTTTTTGTTTTTATAATGTGCTTGTTTTGTTATTATAGCATTATTGTAGTAATAATAAAATGTGTATATTAAATATATACAATGTTAAAATATAAAGACATATCTTGCTGTTCAACCAATTCTAAATCCAAGGTAGAGACCATAAGTTTGATTCCAAATGATTCAGTATATCAAAATGCCTGTCCTACAAAAAGTAGAACAAGAGTTGGAGTTATTAAATCAGGACAACAACCTAACAGTAATCCATACTCGTATTCTTATCGTGAACATTTAAAAAATAAACGATTTGCAACCTATCATCAAAAATTGCCAAAAGACAAGTCATATGTTAACGGTAATACATTAACAAGTAGCACAAGTGGCAATTGTGAAAGTACTTGTAATAAAACACATTTCAATCCAAGTAATAAAAAGTTTGCTCAACAAGGTGCTGTTACAAGTGGTTCTAGATTGGAACGATTAAAATTAGATACGATTAGTAATGCAAATACTTGTAGCAATGACCCTACTAAATGCACCGGTGTATATGTTGGAGACAAACAACGATTTACAGGATATAATGAAAATACAGATGTGGACTGTCCACAATACAAAGCAAAACATCGTTCGATAGGCGCGTATCCATATAACAAAGGATGCTATCGGTTGTAATGTATGATATCCTATTAAATTATAATTTATAATTATTAAATTATAATTTATAAAAGTATGATTATATATAAAATATCATGCTAACTATTAATATTTTTAATAATAAATATGCTCCTAAAAATGAAAACCCTAACAAAATAGTGCAAAATAATAGCGCAATTAATAATACGCGAGCAAATTGTAATGCTACACCATTCAGAATGCCATATAACCATGTTAGAAAGGTATCAAATTGTGGAAATTGCGAGCCAAATGTAAAAGTCAGTAAAGATCCGATTGCCGCCGCCGCTGGAGATGGTACTTGTTTTTGTTACGACCCGACCATTAGAAATTATTTAAACAAAGATGGCATTGCTCAACATAATTTTATTTTCAATCATTACAATGTTATGTATAAAAGGTCCAAAGTATATGAAAAAAATACACCATCAAATATGTATGGCACAACTGATATATCACATGTATACCAATCTACACCACCAGATACTGGTAATAATAATGTAGAACCATGTTCTAAATTAGTTTATAAGTTTTCAAATCATACAAATCAACGATATGGCGCGACTAGTCAAAAATCTAGAATCGCACGATTAAAATACAATAATACAACAGCGATGCAGTCGCGATTTTATAGTTTTAGATGTAAAGAAAACTTTAAATGCTTGCAATCAAATGAAGCACCCCCTGTTAAGCTTGCCAATGCTGTTTCCTGTTTTACTAAAATAAACGGCAATAAAACAGTATGTGATAAGGTTATAAAGTAAAATATGTAGATTTCCTCCATAAATTTAACTTTATATTTCATAAATTGATTTAAAAGTACAACCAAGATTGAAGCAATTAATTAATCATAATATAGCTAACAACAAAGTGACTACATTATGTTATCATTTAAAGATTTTAAAAATACGGACACAACCTTTGAAAAATTGTATGCCGACGCTTTTGAGTATGGATTCTCGTCAAATGATACCGAGTCTGACTTTTGCTTTCAATCGCACAAAATTGCTAAGGTGCTTGATAAAAAAAGCAATATTCAGCAATGTAACTTAACAATCGATGTCAATCGTGTGTTATATGGTAGAAAACATAGTTTAAACAAACTAGAAGTAGACTACATTGAAGACGAAGTAGTAAGAAAAAAAACAACTGCAAGCGCCTATTCATGTAATTTCAACGATTATGTGTCTGACGCAATGGATGAAAACAAAATTGTGGCGGTTTCGTTAGATGTTGAAAACTATTCATATTGCACTGAAGAAAAAGAATACTCTAGTCATGCTATTTTGATGATTTTACTGCCTACAAAGAAAAATTCAGCGAAAAAGAAACACTATAAAGCAGTATGTTTTAACTCGCATGGAGGCGCGTTGGAACTAACTACTACCCATAGTAAAAAAGTAAAAAAGGGTTTTAAAGAAACAACCCTTGCTGAACCACTTGATTTCATCATTGTTAAAAAATTGGTTTCGTCGTTTGAAATGTATTGTAATAAAAACAAAATAACAAATCAAACGATTGCGTATGACACAACCAGCGAGTATAACTATTTAGGTGTAAATCTCCAAGTATATGACGATTATGGATGTTGTTTTATCTACCCAATACTATTTAGTTTAGTGTTTTACTTACAAGCCAAACCAACTCGTAAGAAAAACGCAAGTAAATCAATCGCGATGATAGAAAACGGAGAAGTAGACTTGTTTGTATACAAATGTTTAGCTGAAATAGATGAACGCATACATAAGCATATTGATGCTTATAATAATAGCGAAGATTGCGACTTAGATGATTTAGAAGACATGGTAGACGAACACTTGGATCTATGTAAAGATGACTTCATCAAATGTATGATGATCAAAGTGTTTAAATTTGTGCAACAGCCGTTTTGGGAGAGAAAGTAATTACTAGTTTAATACATTAAAATATAAAGATTATTATCTTTTTTTCTGTTAAATAGAAATGGACGGTTTACAAAGTCAATCAAATAAACAAACCGTTGTTAAACAAAACAAATCATTTAAAACAACGATTAGTTGTTCTGAAAGTATGTGCGATGAAAATGGACAAGTCATTCCTAATGGTAATTATTACTTTACAATTACAGAGCATGACGATACATATTGTAAAGGTTCATTAACATCAAAAGGAGAGTATGGAGATTTTGTATTTAAACACATCGATGTGATAAAAATGATGTCAGTAGCGCAGTCAAGACTGGCAAGACGAGCTGGATTAGTAGAAAAAGGAATGCCTAATTATAAATCCCCACCTATCTCTCCCGAAAATCACCAATTAAAACAATTAAATCAAGAAGATGTAGTATATAATTATTTTTATACACCCGATCAATGTGCGATTTGTTTAAACATGATATCACAAGAAAAAAAACGACTAAATTGCAATCATTGCTTTCATAATAATTGTATATTAAAATGGTTGGAACGAGACAATAGGTGTCCGATATGTAGAAAAATAGAACCATTACAACAACAACAACAACCACAAAACACTGATTCAAATCAGACAGATCACTTAACCTCCAATGTCGATAGACCTCGTGCTTCATCTTATTCACATCCTACAACACAACAAACAACAACACCAAATAGGACAAATCGTGATAATTTGCCGAACATTAATTTAAGACGACGCTATAATAATTACATAGTTCCTTTAAATAATTATGTAGACCCACAAGCAAAAAATCGCATTCATAAATAACCATAATATTTAGCGTTTTGTGGCAATAAATAAAAGCATAAATAAAAAACTACTATATTATTTTATGGTTCTGTTAGTTTGTATTTAGTTTGTATTTAGGTTGGTTTATGTTTAGTTTATGCTTTATGTATTTTACAGTTTAACGCCGGGTATTTTTCGTATAATTTAAAGATGGCTTGTTCTTTCATTTTTGCTTCAATCATAATGTCAATATGCGTATTAAATTTAGCAGGGATTTCAAGCAAATACTCGGGCATAACTTCAATATAATCACTATGATGACCACATCTTCCAGTTCCTTGCTCGCTAACATGAAATTTCGGTTTTATATTTCGCCGCTTCCATGTGTGCAATATAAGTGGAATATATGCTTCGGGTTTATAAAAGAATTCATTGGGGTGTAGTATTTTGTAGCATTCAAAATGATGCGTATCAAATACTACAGGAACCTTTACTTTTTTTGATATCTTTAAACAATCTTTTATCGAAAAGCATTTCTCACAATTCTCCAATACCAATCGTTTTTTTATGTGATTTGGGAGAGATAAGTAAGTTTCGCACCACCGTTCCATGGCTTCCTTTTTATTTCCATATGTTCCTCCACCGTGTATTACCATAACCGAATCATCACCCATACCCATTAAATCAAGCACCGTAGCATGGTAGTCCAAATCACAAATAGAATGCTCTATTGCGCTTTTATTTGGAGAACCAAGCACATTGTATTGTCCAGGATGAAATGTAATTCTCTGGTTATATTTTCTTGCTTTTTCTCCTATTTGTCGCAATAAATCTTTTGCAAAATCAAAGTCGTAATCTTCCACTTTTGGGTTGCTTTTATGAGGAAACAATTCACTACTAAGTCGAAACACTTTAATGCCATTTGCTTCATTGTAATCGATTAACACCAGAGTGTCTTTTAAGTTTTGTATGATTTTCTCCTTTAACGCATCGATACCCTTTTCTTTAACACTTTTTACAACCATTTTTCTTGATGAAAATACTGTGGGTTTTTGAGCACGAAGCACCGTATTTAAACAGCATAGACCCAATTGTATTGGTTTGTTTTCACTCATTTTGTAACAGCGTGTTAGTATAGTATGTTTAGTGTAGTATGTTAGTGTAATATGCTAATGTTGAATAGTTTGATTACTTACAATAATTTAGTGGTACTATTTAGTCAATTTATATATTTTATTAATACATATAAAATATATAATACAACATACAAAATGAAATTATTTAATAATATAAATACACAATACATTAAAAAAGCAGTATTTATACTGGTAGTATACATTATTTACATAGGCTTATTTAATGGGTACAATCCATATTTACCATCTCTCCCTTTTTATCCAAATAATGAAATGGAATTAGCCGAAGTAGAAAAAGCAGTTGCAAATAGAACACCAAACGATATTGCGTTTTTTCATAAAACAAATAAATCAGTAGTGGAAGCATTTGTGCATCATGTACCGGAGACTCGCGAACAACTTACAATAATAGAAACAAAACAAAATCACATCATATTATTTTTTAAATATCTTATCAATCGAAGAAGGCCATATCAATTAAACCCTGATTTAAATGTTATAAATATAAATACTGCACACACACCTGCTTTTCCAGCTGGACACGCATATCAAGCACAACTATTAGCAAAAACACTTTCAAAAAAATATCCAGAAAAAACACAGTTATTATATGATATTGCGTTACAATGTGATGATTGTAGAATTAAAGCGGGAATTCATTACCCATCGGATGGTGAATTCGCAAGAAAATTAGTAGAATGGTTTAACTAATCACTCCATTTTATGTGTTTTACATTTTTACAATAGTTTTTATATAATTCGGCTTCGTTTGTAGCACTTTTACACAGGCTTTTAAAATGTTGAGTTTCTTTTTTTACAACACTTACTCGGTGTTTTAATTGCTCTACCCTAGTTAGTAGCTTTTCAATCAAAACATTTTGCTGTTGAATAATTTCAATATGCGATTTTAAGTTAGGGTTTGTAATGTTTTCCATTAATAATATTATTAATAACTTACTATTTAATATTATTATTTTCAGTTTTTATTTGTTAAAAAAATGTTAGTAGATGCGTAGTTATTATTATAGGGAATTCTATGTTCAATACACCATGTCATACATTTTTTTATATTTTGATTTTTCATAATTTCCAACTTATCTTTTGATTTATCTTTGTAATAAATCAACTTAATAGTATTTAAAATATTATCGATTTGTTGTTGGGTAAATATAGCATTTATTTCATTTAACTTACTAATGTAGTAGGTATTTAGCTCCACATTTAGTATGCTTGTTATTTCATATTTATCAAAATCAATAGTATCTAATACATGCAGTATATCATGAAAACGATTGTATATAGAAGATGTATCACTAAATTTAAAATATTTACATACCAAATATTTCTCACT